>Ga0315314_1001042_pt1 | contig 26388 bp, 28 predicted proteins | sample TDP9_MG_FD_203631 | JGI IMG/M metagenome (GOLD analysis project Ga0315314, IMG submission 203631) | Freshwater sediment microbial communities from Lake Towuti, South Sulawesi, Indonesia - TDP9 | ecosystem: Environmental > Aquatic > Freshwater > Lake > Sediment | place: Indonesia: South Sulawesi... | reverse complement strand
ATCTTGACTTGACTCACGGTTGGATCCAGCATATGACCAACGTAGGCATTCATAGTGTCAGAGAGCGCGCTGGTGACGATGTCGAAGTGGACTGGGGGGATTTGAACTCCAGTCAATGGGGTCTATTCCAACAAATCAGAAACTAATACTATTATAGCACGACGGAAAAGCAACGCTTATATGTATGCAATTTATTAAATTGTAAACAGAAGATGGTTGACCAAAAATGGAAGAAGAATTAACAACAGTCTCCGCACGTATTCAAAAATCTCAAGCAAAAGAAATAGAAAATCTCGCCTCAAAAAAAGGAACAGACAAATCCGCCATAATACGCGAACTACTCGCCACAGCACTAAAAAACAAAAGAATAGAAGACGCCCTAAACCGAGTGCAAGCCAGAAAAATAACAGTGTGGAAGGCAGCAGAAATAGCAGACATCACATACAGAGAAATGCTAGAACTCCTCAAAACCCACAACATACCATTCCCACTCTCAGAACAAGAACTGAGGCGAGAAATTGAAGAAATCACAGGCACCACAAAGACAAGCCATAAGTAACGCAGGCCCACTCATCCATCTCGCCAAAGCCAACGCACTGCAAATCCTACAAACACTTTTTCATAGCATACTCATCCCAGACGAAGTCAAAACCGAAATCGTTGACAAAGGCAAAGAAAAAGGACACCCAGACGCACTACTCATCGAAAAAGCCATACAACAAGGCTGGATAAAAACCACACAAACAAAACCAAACCCAGAATTTCAAAAAGCCGCAAAAACAGCAGGTCTAAGAAAAACTGAAGCAACGGTAATACAATACGCATACGAAAATCATCTAACAGCCCTCTTAGACGACGAACCAGCCAGAATCTTCGCAAGAACCCTAAACATCACAATCCGCGGCACACTAGGCATCCTAATCCAAGCAACAAAAAACAACATCCTAAACCACCAAGAAACAATACAAACACTTGACAAACTAACAGAAAACATGTACATAAACGCCGACCTCTACAAAACCGTAAGAAAACATATAGCAGACCTAGAGTAAAAGGCGTGCGTGTGCGTGACACCACCTCAGACATGAATCTTGAATACTGACCTGTATTTCATAAAGTACTATTACAGGCACATAAATCAATTTCATTGGTCGACACAAAATGAGTTTAGCTCCAGCAGTCTATTTGCTAGGGATAGGTGGAATCGGCGGCTTCTTCATAGGCTACGCACTAAAGAAAATCGCAAAAATCTTGGCTATCGTGATTGGAGTTTTCTTTCTCGCAGTGATATCCCTCGGTTACATAGGTGCCTTAATCATCAACTTCGAAGGATTCGTGGAATTTGTATCCAAACTGCTTGATCCAATCCAAGCAGCAGAGGTGCTGATGCCTCTAATAGCGAATCTACCGCTTGTAGCCAGCTTCACGGTTGGATTCCTAGTAGGGCTCAAAAAAGGTTAAAGCCCACTACAGAAACATTTGAAAAAGGGTTTCCCTTCGCTTCGAGTTACCGAAGATTCTACTCTACGATTTCAGTTGTTTAATCTTCCATTTCGTTCCTTCTGGTGTGTCTTCAATGGCGAATCCTATTTTCTTCAGTTTTTTCCTGATTTCATCGGAGGTTTCCCAGTCTCCTCGTTCACGGGCTTCTTGTCGAATCTCAAAGATGGTATCCATCAAGTCTTTCACAAGGTTTTCACTTTCAGGCTTATACATCTTGACCTGAATTCCGAGCACATCTTCAAGTAGGCTCCTCATAATCTTGACGATTTTTCTTTTGGTTCTACCTTCCATTTCCGTGTGGGTTTCGGTGAATTTGTTAATTTCCTTTACTAGGTTGAAGAGCGCCGATGTGGCTAGAGAAGAGTTGAAATCGTCGTCCATAGCCTCTTCAAATCTCTGCTTTGTCTCTTCCGCTTTCTTTAAGAGGCTTTTGTCGTCAATGCTTTTTTGTTGGCTTTCTTTTAGTGCGTCTAGGTTCTCGACTGAACTTATCAGTCGCTCAAGATTTCTATGTGCCTGCCTCAAACCCCTATCACTAAAATCTATGGAACTTCGATAATGAACCGAAGCCAAGAAGAATCTCACAATTTGTGGACCATATTTCTCTATGGCATCCCGAGCGGTGATGAAGTTCCCAAGCGATTTTGACATTTTTTCTCCATTCACCGTAAGCCATCCATTGTGTAACCAGTATTTCGCAAACGTTTTTCCAGTGGCGCTTTCAGACTGGGCGATCTCGTTCTCATGGTGCGGAAATATCAAGTCTTCTCCCCCTGCGTGGATGTCGAATGTTTCCCCAAGGTATTTCATAGACATGGCTGAACACTCGATGTGCCAGCCAGGTCTCCCTTTACCCCAGGGACTAATCCAAGAAGGCTCTTTTGGTTCGGTTTTCTTCCAGAGAACGAAGTCTGCAGGATTTCTTTTATGGGGGTTAACTTCGATTCTGGCTCCCGCCTTTAACGCTTCTGCTTTGTTTCCGGAAAGTTTGCCGTAATCCTCGAATTTTGAGACGTCGTAGTAGACCTCGCCGTCAACTACGTAGGCGCATCCCTTGTCTATTAGAGTTTGAATTAGATTGATGATTTCTTCGATGTGTTGTGTTGCTCTGGGGTTGATGTCGGGCTTTTTTACATTGAGATCCGCGATGTCTTTGAAGTAGGTGTCGCTGTACTTCTCTCCGAGTTGCTGAAGGCTTATTCCTGTCTTTTTCATTCTCTTAACAGTCTTGTCATCAACGTCAGTTAGATTGCTAACATACGTTACTTTGAAGCCTTTGTATTCGATGTAGCGCCGAACAACGTCAAAGGCAACAAAGGCTCTCGCATTGCCTATGTGTATATCATCGTAAACGGTTGGACCACAGACATAGATTCTAACCTTGTTCTTCTCTAACGGAACGAATTCCTCTTTCTGCCTTGTAAGAGTGTTATGAACCTTCAAGGGCGCCATGATTAATCACCACCACTTCTAACACTTAAACGCATTACCAAAACTCTAAGCTCCTTTAGATATTTTACGAATTTAAAAACAAAATTTGGAAAGGCAGATTCCTCTAGGACGATGGTCCTATAGACAAACGTAAACCCTCTTAAACATGGGTGCACCTTCCAAGGAATCAAGAAGGAATGAACAATTAACCTAATAAAGTTTTTCTATTGAAAGTTAAGACGGAAATGGAACTCTAAACCTTTCAGAACCCTTCTATTCTGATGATCCTTCTTTTCTCCAGTCGTTTGATTGCGTCTAGAAACTCGCTTTTCTGCTTTCCACTGAGCTTTAGGTGTTGTAGCATTTCTCTTATTGGGGTGCTCGCCTGTCCACATCTTCGGAACTGGCTTCTTAGATAGTTTACAACTATTCGCTCAACGCTTCCGCACTTCCAAGTCGTGTTGTAGAGTAGAACGGCAATGGACTTAATCATTCTCTGGGCGTCTTCTCTGGTCCGTTTAACCATGTCCGCATCCTCAACGCACGCACCGATTTTAGGTTCGTTGCCCTATTAAAAGTGTTCTGGTCCGCATGAAGTGTTATTTAAAAGCCACTTTATATGACTAAACCAGTAAGTACACATAGAAGATGGATGCAGGTTCAAGTTGAGGAAAACATTGCGAAAATCGTAGTAGACTCAAAAACAAAGCAAATAGTAGACATAACATTTTACAGACGAAATCTCCGATTCAAGTGCAAAAGATGCGCAACCCTTTGTTGCAAGTTAGGATGCCCAAATCTCACTGAAAGAGATGTTCAACGAATGAGAGCGGCAGGCTACGCAATAGATGATTTTCTTGAACCCGCTACAAGAAGGGAAAGTAACACTGCACTAAAAATGGAGAGGAGACTTGGAAAACGAGACGATGGGTCTTGTATCTTTCTCAGATTTGACGACAAAATGAAGATTTATGAATGTTCAATCTACGATGTTAGACCAGTCTTGTGCAGGATTTATCCGTTCGATTTTGAGAGAATCGGCTCTAATTCTTTTATGTTAAAGTTTATTCCGTGTTGTAAGGGCTTAAACAGCCCAGATGGAGAAACTGTGGATGAAAGATTTGTTAGCGATCATCTACTGAACGCTGTTTTCGAGACTTTAATGTGTTAAAAGCCGTTTCGCCTAAAGTACCCTCACAAAAAGAAAGGAGATAAAATAGTTACGGGAGTTCTATTTCGTTGATTTCCGTCAAGTCTTCCAGGTTGTTCATTTTTATTTTCTTGTCTGAAATTGTGTAGAGCACGTTGTCTATGTAGAGAGATCTCTTCACTGAGTAAGAGGAGTAAAAGTAATAGCCGCTTTTCTTCAAGTCGCTGTCACCTTGGAGGTGGGTAATCCCACCCTTAAGCACAAATCCTTGGTCTACGGTCACATTGAACACGTAGGCGCCTTGCCAAACGTAATCCCCGTACATGTTAGGTGGAACACCATTAGGATACTTCTCTTCGTCAATCTCAGCAACCAGAACAGGTATTACTAGAAGATTTTTCGTTCTGTCAAACAGAAACGCCTTGTGGTCACTCAAGACTGGTGAGTCTGTTCCTCTGTCGCCTATCTCGTACTTCGTGATTTCTTTTGGATTCTCAACATCACTGACGTCAAACAAGGAGATTTTGACTCCTTGGTACCATGCGAAGTCGCCTTCTTCGGCTTCAATGGTTTCCTTGCCTATTCCTATGATGTGGTTTTCGTCGTAAGGATGTAGATAGTCTGAGTAGCCTGTTATCTTCAGTTGACCGAGAACCGTGGGGTTGGTTGGGTCTTCTAGGTCTATCACGAAGAGAGGATCAACCTTCTTGAAAGTCACAAGGTAGCATCTGTCACCCACGAATCTGGCAGAATAAATCCTCTCTCCTGGCGCAATGTCTTCTAGTCTCCCGACGATGTTCAGGTCCATATTCAGAACGTATACGTGATTTCGAGATGTGGCTTCAATTAAACTCCATGAAAGGTGCCCCGTTGTGGTTGCTATTCTGAAGAAGCCATCGTACTCGTCCATAGAGAATTGGTTTAGTGGAGTACCTGGGACTTGTTTGCTTGCTTGATAATTTATTTGACCGTTTTCAATGTGGATTCTGTGGATTTCTGTACCTTCAACCCCTGACGCCCCTAACATTTGGTCTAGAAGGGTCAACTGATTTTGGCCTGGAAATGTTATGTAGATGTTATCTTGTGAGACGTACATGTTACGTGTTGCCCCTAACAGAAATGGTTCCACTGTTGGTTCCTCGGTGTCGTCTTGTGTGTTTACAGCGACGACAGTTGTGAAGGTGTAATAGTAGTCGGTGATGTTGGAGTAGTAGATATCAGTGGCAGATATTTCCTTAACTTCGTTATTGAAGTAGATTTTGGGGAGGTCTACTTCGCCGTCTTCTAAGTATGCTGGCCTGTTTATTATGGCATAAACATAGTCGCCTATCATTCTCGAATTGAAGTAAGAACCATTCAAGTAGACAGTTCTTTTCAAGTCAGGCTTCTGCCTGTCAGAGACATTATAGACTTTGATCATAGTCTTAGTTGTTTCGTAGGAAACGTATAGTTCCTGAAAGACGACCAGTCGATCTCCGCTAATGAATGCTCCAGTGGGCGTTCCGTTGAGTTCTATTTTGGAGAGAATTTGGGCTTCTTCAGGAGGATATGCCTTTATGATGATTACGGTCTTCTCGGAGATCATGTAGATGTATTCGCCGTCAGTTTTTATGACGTCTGCTTCGTCCACTCCTTCAACTTGAATGTTCGTTGTGGAGTATTCGGGAACTGTGGAGTCGGGTGCGGTGTACGCTTGTCTGGATGTTGTGCTTAGTCCCCAAGTTTCTAGCAAATACCCCCTGTAGTAAGGGTTAGTTGTGTTTACAAAGGTTTTCAACTCTTCATATGAAGAAAATTTTCTCAATTGGGCCTGGGCAAAGATTTGGGTCTTTTCCAAGTAGATCGGAATCGTTATAGTGATCATTGATAGCAGTAGAAAGAGGATCAGGACGACTTTTTTCATGTTTACACCTCAAGTTCTGATATATAGCCTTATAGTGGTCATGGATTTAATGCTACATTTTAGAACACACTGTACTACAATTAGAACATCTGAAAATAAGAGTGCATTTCGTAAAAAAAATGTTAAAAGCATCATGTCACTATCTACCAAAGGTCTGTGGAAGAAAGCGAAAATGAGGAAATCTGCGTTCATATCCACTGTGGCTGTGTTCGCAGCCTTCAATGTGATCTGCGATTCTTTAATGGGTCCGCCATTACCCGTGGAATCCCATGTTTGGTACAGCTGGGGTTTCATGGCTACGCCCATCACTGGAATTGTGCTCGGACCTTATGCGGGATTCTTATCCAGTCTCATAGGAGTCATGATTGGACATTTCATATATTTTATAGACCCCTACGAGTTTCTCTTCACCCTGGGAGCTCCAATCGGAGCGATGACCTCTGGTCTTCTTTTCAGAGGAAAGTGGAAGATTGCTTCAATTTATTACACAGTGTTGCTTGTGATTTATTTTATTAGTCCAGTTGCTTGGCAACTTCCAGTCTGGGGAATGTGGAACGTTTACTTAGCCTACGCAAGTCTTCTCGTAGCCACAATCTTAAGGAAGAAATCGTACAAACCTGAGTCGAGAGGGCTACTATACACTGTTATCTTATCTGCTTTCATTGGGCTAGAGGCTGACGTGCTGTTCAGAATTTTCGTTTTCATACCGTGTCAGACCTACCGTCTTTTTTACGACCTTAATGTGGAAACCCTACGTGCCATATGGGTCCTCGGAGCCGCTGAGACTCCCATAAAGGCAACACTGGCTACTATCGTTACGGCTATGGTTGGACCTCCTTTAATCAAGGCTATCAAAAAGAGAGGTTTTTCTTCTTGGTTCAAATGAAACTAAAAAGACGACACACACTTCATGTTTTGACTGCCGAGCAAATTAGCCCCACTAGATTAACCGCATGACTGCAACGATCTAAATATTAATCCCGCTATCTTCTTCGCTTCTTTCAACGAGGAGTCTCTGTCTGCTCCCTCCACCACCAGTGAGCAGATTGGTTCACTTCTCTCTACAACGACCCTTGGCAACGGTATATCCCTAACCTCCACAAGAGTGCTTAAGTCGGGCACAATTGAACGCCTTGGTGCAAACAAAATCAATCGAACACAACATGCTGAAGAGTTCGTTATGATTGTTGGAAGAACTTCTTCAGCGCACGCCTTTACGTGAGCGTTTACGATGTTCATTCCAAGGACTCGTTCAACACACTCTAGGGTTGCTTGAAATCTGGGGTTGACTTCGATAGCATAAGGCGCACCCTCTTCAGATATCACTAAATCCAAGCCGTTTGACCCAACAAGACTGAAGTGTGAGGCGATTTTTTCAGCCATGCCTCTGCACTCGCTTATGACTGGTTCGTCCGCCAAAAGAGGAACAGTGTTTCCACAGTAACCATACGGCTCTTGCTGACCCAATTCACGCATTCCCAAGAGTTGCTCATTAACCGTCAAAACCACAGTTCCTCTTCTTGACGAAATTAGAGACACACTTGCTGGTGTCCCATAAATATGCTCCTGAATCAAGATCTTTCCATGAAAGAGGTGTGTGTGCCTAAACGCCCGCTTCAATCCATGAAGATTTTGAACTTTTCTTATGCTTGCTCCTCCAACGCTGGTTAAAGGCTTAACCACGACTGGGTACCCTACGTCCTTGGATTTTTTTCTCGCTTCTTCAAAGTTCTCGGCTATTGTTGTTTTGGGGTGACGTATCTGTAGGCGCTTAAGCTCTCCAAAAAACTTCGTTTTGTCACGAACTCTCTTGATGGTATCTGGGGAGTTCCCAAGAATGGGGATTATATCGTTAAGCTCAAACAAGACTTGGGGGAAGTCGTCTAAGCCAGAAGAGAGTAACGCAAAATCCACCTTGCTTCTTCTTAGGAGACCTTTAGTTAACTGAAGGAGGGCTTCAGGGTTGAAGTCGCTGCTCAGACGTCCACAAGTTTTTCCAGGTCTTTGCCTAATAATTGATTGGCTTTTCCAACACACGTGTTTAAGATCTTGATCCCCGAAGAAATCCACAGCATAGACTTGGTAGCCAGCCCTCTTAGCAGAATTAGCCAATGAAACGACGTCTATGCCTATCGCCAAGAGATTTCGAAAGTTAACTTCAGTCAAACTGGTGCAGCCTCTTTTGGAGCATGGTTACCTTCATAACTTTAATCGAATAATATACTTCTATAGTTTAAATTCCTTCAGAAGGAAAACCGATGGCAAAAGAGACAAGAAAGAAGCTGAAAGTCGCCGCCACCCCCGTTATGTACGATGACAACTTGAACTGCTTTTTGAAACTTGAGTGTAACAATCCGTCTGGTAGTCACAAGGACAGAGAAACCCTCTACTTGGTTAACAAGTTCGGTTGGAACAAACAGTACATAGTTATCTCATCTGGCAACGCTGGAATATCCTTGGCTTACTGGATGAGAGAAAGGGCTACAGTGCTTATTCCAGAGATTACGCCGAAAGAGAAAATCGAGGCAATAAGGAAGTATGGTGCCAAAGTTGTTGTTGAGGGTAAATACTATTATGATTCTTACAAAATGGTAGATAAGATCTCCAAGCAGAGAGGTCTCATCAACGTTTCTCCGGGTTTCGTGGACAGATGGCGAGGAGACGTGAACATCAGCTACGAACTGGGCAAGTTGCAACCCGACTACGTTTTTGTGCCATCTGCAAATCACACTCTTGCCTACGGAGTCATACGTGGCTTTCAAAAAATGCTTGCAGAAAAGTTAATCGCTGAGCCTCCCGTCGTTGTGTCTTGTGTGGTTCCGAATCATCCCTTTGTCCATCTGATAGATGACATCGATGAACGATTCAAAGAATGTTTTAGTTCAATTTATACTCACGGGGGTGAGGGTGAGAACTTGGAAAGGCGTTTCTTGAACTTGAAGTTTACGAGAACTGAATCCACGGTTGAATTTGATTCTGTTTTGAGGTTAGGTGAACGATATTTTGATTATGATCCAGCCGTTCTTCTTGCGATGTACATTTCAAAGGACTATTCAGGCAGAAAAGTGGTTATTATCACAGGAACTAAGCGCTCATGAATAATCAGCGTAAACTCCAACTCATAGGGTTCTCTTTATATTCGAGTTAGTATTGTCCTTATGGTATTGCTCGGTTGCCACGAAGAGGACGGTGAAATCGGTGCCCGTGCCACTCCCAGGCATAATATTTTGGAGAGACCTCATCATCAACCTAGCTATATATCTTATAATAGCGCTTAGCCTGAACCTAGAGCACGGTTATACTGGGATTCCCAACTTCGGTAAAGTGCTGGCTGTAGCTGGAGGAGCATTCGCTGTAGGCTTCTTTCCCGGAAGGATGGCTGCTTACCTCTTTGGCATCGGCATAGACTTAGACTATATTACCTATAATCGAGGAATAATAATTCCACAAGTAAACTTAGTGTTCAAGGACAATATTGCAATTGCTCTAGCGTTCTTTTTCATTACTCTAGTTATTGCCGGAGCTGTCGGCGCGATTTTGGGTCTTGTAGCTTGCTATCCAGCCATAAGGCTTCGTGAGGATTACCTAGCTATAATTCTGTTAGCTATGGGGGAGGCCATTGGAGTTATAGGCCTCAACTATCCTCCAATCATCGGAGGAACACTCGGCGTTGCGGTTCCAGACCCATTTGTGTGGGCTGGAGAGATTAGATATGTAGTATCATTGCTATTCATACTTGGTATATCTCTCCTGGTGCTCTTTTACCTTCAGCGCTTGATTACCACACCCTTAGGTAGGATGTTAAGGGCAATCAGAGATAATGAGAACGTGGCAGAAGCGCTTGGAAAAGATGTCACCCGAGTAAGGATGAGAACCATCATGATATCTTCAATTATTGCAGCTGTTGGTGGCGCACTATATGCGTTCAACACCGCCAATGTGATTGCACCCACTTACAATAGGGTGGCGTGGACATTCATGCCATGGGTTATGTTGGTCTTAGGAGGAGCTGCCAACAATATCGGCGTTGTGGTTGGAGCATCTCTGTTCGTGACAGTCGAGAGATTCATAGATTTCTACAAAGAACTACTAGCTCGTTTCATTCCCTTCGATGTCATATGGCTCTACTACCTGCTGCTCGGAGTAGGAATAATATTGATACAGATGCATAGGCCAGGGGGCCTTATACCGGAAAAGCCCACGCCCACCTTAAGCGGTGAGAAGATGGAGAAAATGGTCGGCCTAAGAAGAAGAGCTTCTTCACTGAAGAAAGAAGACTCTATGAGTAGCAGCTAGGGCAGCCGAATTTTACGTTTAAGTGTAGTTGTCTAGGGTAGTCATTTAAAAAGTGAAGCAATTGCAGTGAATATTGTCAATGTTACTATGGCACCTAACATGATAGCGGTAATAGCCTTTCCGAGGGAGATTTCATGGAGTCGTCTGATTCCTTCTATGGATACCACTAGTGACCATATTTCGAATATTATTCCTACAAATGGTAACCACCCTAGTAGAAGCCATGGAGTACTTCCATAGGTCATAGATTTTATTGTTTGTCCCAATCCTTTTTTGCCTCCAAGAACAAAAGTGCAAATATGTGTCAGGAGGCTGGCAACGGGTATAGTAATCAGTTCTCCTATGAGGATATAGAAGAATCCCGAAATTGGAGGCCAGTGAACAAAGGGACGTATGGGAAGGAATGTTGTGATAAGGGAAGTGATTATTTCGTAATATTTCGGTATAATCTTGAAAAGTACTGTTTGTAGTATAGCGAAGATAACCAGCAATTTAAAATAATGCTTTACCGAACTTCTCCAATCTTCATCTTTTACGCCATTGAAGGCCTCCGTCGGAGACCGCATAAACCCTACAACTTTGTCCCACACCTCCTTTGTCGTGCCTCGCCAATCAACTCCTAAGAGTCCCTTGGGAGCTATGAGGAGGGTGACCGCTATGGCGATTAGGGGGATCAGACGTCTATAGGGTACCACCCATGTCCCAACCTCGGCGGCTAGTCCTTCCGTTATGATTATTTCGGCAAACCCTATCAAAAAGCCTCCTAGCACAGCACCATAAACGCTTAAGAGCCCCCCTATTATGCTCGCCGCGAATACGCTTACTATCCATACTGCACCCACTTCTGGGTAGGATAGACTGTGGAAGGGTAGAAGCGCTCCAGAAAGCCCTGCTAGCGCGCCTGCTACAAACCATGAGACGGCGTAAACCAATTTTACGTTAATGCCCGCTACACTGGCTAGAGATGGATCCTCGATGGCTGCTCTCATAGCAACTCCGAACTTGGTTCGAGTTAGAGCTAAATGTAATAGTGTCACTGTAACCGCCGCGAGCACCGGGGCAATGATTAATATGCCCCTTTGGCCTGCAATACTAATGTCGTAAGGTTTAAACAGGAAGTACCTTGACAGGATTTTAAACTGGTTTCTCAAGTAGTCAGCGTAGATGTTTAGTATGGCCAATAGTATGAATTCGATAGCGAGGGTTGTTATCATCAGCCCAACAATCGAGGTGCCTCTTCGCATAAGGGGCCTGAAGACAATGAGATACTGAGCTAGAGCAATTATGCCTCCAATTATGAAAGGCAGGTAGAGATGATGGTAGATGTTAGCCTCTAAGATCATAACGAGGGTGAAGGCTACGTAAACCCCTACGGCTCCAAAGGTTGCATGAGCAAAGTTAGGAACCTTGGTGGTTAGATAAGTGAGCGTGAGACCAATACTCAAAAGCGTGAGAAGGCTACTGTATACAATTGCACTTTCATAAATGGGCGGAATCATGTTGTCTATTAAGAATGCAGAATAATTAAGCTTTATTCTTATGGGGTTACTTCAGATGAAACAACGAGAAAATCAATCAAAAACCTTATAAATCCATGTAGGTGAAACCTAGGACTGATTTTGAGGTGAAAAGATGACTAAAAAAGGAATCAAAGGAGTCACTTCTACAGTGGCTGTAGTAATAGCAATCATTGCCCTCATCATCGGACTTGTCGTAGGTATGGTTGTGCAATCTTACACTGGTATCATAGCGCCTCCACCAGCTGGATTAACTGGTGAAGTAAAGATTGGTGCAATACTAACGATGACAGGAGACCTAGCCACCTATGGAGAGAACGAAAAAGCTGCGGCAGAACTTGCAATTGAGGAGGTGAACGCGTTTCTTAATGAGTCTGGAGCAGGTTGGACTATGAAATTAGTAGTCGAGGATACGCAATGCCTACCGGATGTTTGCTTGGATAAGGTTGAGAGTCTCCACGCAAGGGGTATAGACCTTCTCGTAGGTCCGTTGAGCAGCGGAGAACTTAGTAACATCATGACCTATTGTAACACTGAAAAGATACTGACGATAAGCCAGTCCTCAACTGCACCAGCTCTTGGAGCACCCGACTTCATATTCAGGTATTGCCCAAACGACATGTGGCAAGGACGCGCGGTCGCTAGGTTGATGTGGGAATCTGGAGTAAGGTACGTGGTTCCGACTTGGAGAGCTGACGCTTGGGGAGACGGACTTGAGGGGCAAGGAAAACTGAGATTTGAGGCACTGGGGGGCAACTTCTCCACATCATACGTGAGATACAGTGTTCCACGAGAGGATTTCTCAGTTGAGGCATCAACTCTAAATACTATAGTTACCACCGCAGTAAACACCTATGGAGCTAATAAGGTAGCAGTTTGGGCCATTTCATTTGAAGAGATCAAGGCGTACATGGACGAAGCTAGGAAATACCCCGTTCTCCGGCAGGTTAGGTGGTTCGGAAGCGACGGAACAGTTAACACCCCGGGACTGATTGATCCTGCGGCCCCAGATGTATCTGCGTTTGCTGTTGCGACTGAATTCATTAACCCGATCTTCTCTCCGCTTCCAGGAACTTGGAAGTACGATAAGGTTCGTGACCATGTAAAGTCTGAGTTTGGAAGGGAGCCAGACTCTTATGCATACAATATCTATGACATGGTTTGGGCTTACGCCTACGCCCTCTTGGCCACACAAAAGTATGACCCTGTAGCTGTTAGAGCGGTTTTCCCTGACGTAGTCAAATCGATGTTGGGTGCTGCGGGCTGGGTAGACTTCGACGAGAATGGAGACAGAAAACCAACCGATTATGAGCTATGGGTTGTCCAAGTAGAAGCCGGAGTGTACGACTGGGCGCGCATAGGTATGTGGAACCTCGCTACGGACACCATAACATGGCTATAGACTTATCTAACCCCCCTCCCTTTTTTATATGACGATCATGGAAAACATACTAATGGTTAAAGGTGTCAGAAAGACTTTCGGCGGCATAGTTGCCCTAGACGACGCAAATATTAATGTTAAGAAAGGATTAATGACAATGCTAATAGGCCCTAATGGTAGTGGCAAAACCACCCTCATAAACTGCGTCACTGGATTCTATAAGCCTGACAGAGGCAGAGTATGGTTCGAAGGTAAGGAGATCACAGGATGGCCACCCCATAAAGTATACGACCAAGGCCTTGTAAGGACTTTCCAGATTCCACAGCCTTTCCAAAACCTCACAGTTCTGGAAAACATGCTCACCGCCTACAGAGGCAACCCAGGCGAGAGCTTTTTCAAAGCCTTATACCGAAAAACCTGGGTTAATGAAGAAGAAAAAGCAACGGAAATGGCTTTAGAGTTTTTAGAAATTCTTAATCTCGATCACATGTGGAACAGACCAGCTACTCACCTAAGCGGAGGACAGATGAAGCTCATCGAGGCTGGAAGAGCCATCATGAGCGGCGCTAAAATGTTACTCATGGACGAACCAGCTTCAGGAATATACCCAAAACTCGCGCACGAAGTCCTTTCACAACTCACCGAAATGAAGAATAAACTTGGAGTTACATTTCTAATTATAGAGCATAGGCTTGAGCTAGTTCTACCTTACGTTGACCACGTTTATGCTATGGCAAGAGGAAAAGTCATTTCGGAGGGAGAACCAAATAAAGTCTTGAGCGATCCAATGGTAATAGAAAGCTATCTAGGTGGATAAAATAGTGTTAAAAATCGAGGACATCAACGCAGGATACGGAAAACTTCACGTACTTTTCGACATCAATGCAGAGGTGAGAGGCAAAGACATTACAGTGCTTGTGGGACCCAATGGAAGTGGCAAGAGTACACTGCTTAAAACAATTTTGGGAATAACACAGATTTACTCGGGAAAGATATTTTTCAACGGGAAGAACATAGTAGGACTGCCACCACATGTCGTTACCCGGATGGGTATAGCGTACCTACCCCAGGTCGACAATGTTTTTGCGAACCTCAAGGTTAGAGAAAACCTACTTATGGCTGGCTATACCTTGGGTAGGGATGAGGCTAAGGAACGAGTTAAAGAAGTTTTAGGGGACTTTGCAGTGTTGAACGAGTACATGGATAAAAAGGCTGGTATGCTCAGTGGGGGAGAGAGGCAGATGTTGGCAATGGCCATGGCGATGATGAGGAGACCTCAAATCATGCTGTTCGACGAACCGACTGGTAGTCTTGCCCCGAAAATAGCCTTTGAAGTACTGGATAGAATAGTGAAACTCAGGGACAACTATGGAATGACTATAGTGCTGGCTGAGCAGAACGCTAGGAGAGCCTTAGAACACGGAGACAAAGCCATTCTGCTTGTGAGCGGAAAAATAATGTATGACGGCGGTTCACAGGAGCTCCTGAAACATCCAGAACTAGGCCAAGTTTATTTAGGCGTTAGGAAAGCGTAAGTGTTTTTTATTCAACGTTCAAGCTTCTATTAAAGGTTTAAGTCTATTCCTTGCTTATATCCACCACTTCTGCCTTTGTTAACCTCTTTACATCTCTTGGATCTATTTCCAAAAGTGCATTTATTGCTCCTCCACCCCCATAAACCTTGTCAGAGGTCATCACCTTTGGGTCAATAAAAGTTCTAACACTCCTCTTGTGACCAACAGGAGGTAGGGCTCCGACTTCATAGCCAGTTAAATTCTTCACTACTGTGGGACTAGCAATCCTAACCGTTTGAGCTCCATAAGCCTTCATTATTTTCTTCTCATTCACTTTTTTGTCTCCGGTCACTATTCCAAGCATTGGAACACCTTTCTCATCTACGAAAAGCATACTTTTGATTATTCTTTCTCGACTGATTCCTAACTGCTTCTCCGCATCCTCCACTGTCATCGTATGCTTTTTAAAGGTTATAATTCTTGCATTTACTCCTTCCTTTCGAAGATAGCCCTCTAATTTTTGTCGAGACATTATATTCACCGAGATGCAGAACTGAAACACATTCTTCTAAGCGGTATGCGATATATTTCGTTTTCACTATTTGAACATCACATGTGAATCTCGCTACCTTCTGCCAATCTTTTGTTGATGTAGCGTAGTTCTTTTCTTGTTTTACACCAAAAGTTTTTTAGATGTTCATGGATAAAACCAGCGGTTGTAAGAAGGAGAAAGATGTTTGGCTTCTAAAGTTTCAGGCATCACGTATTTGTTGATAACAACCAACCTTTTAGTCTTCTTTTTGGAACTTCAAAACCCCAACTACATTATGACGTATGGACTCATTCCTGCTTTAATTGTGCAGGGAAAAAATCTCCACACTTTAGTGACTTCGATGTTTTTGCATGAAAGCATCCTTCACTTACTCTTGAACATGCTCGTGTTCTTCTTCGTTGGCGACGACTGTGAGCGATCTATTGGCAGTTCTCGTTTTTTGGCTTTCTATCTAACTTCTGGAATTTTCTCTGGACTCTTTTACACATACCTAAATAGTGCGTCTTATACTCCAACTATTGGGGCTTCTGGGGCAATCTTCGGGATTCTCGCGGCTTACGCTGTTCTCTTTCCCTTCCGAAGAGTTGTAGCGTTTTTTGGTTTCATTCCTATTCCACTCCCCGCCATAATCTTTGTCTTCCTGTTGGTTTTTATGGAGACAACCTATGCTATTTCAGGAGGACTACCCTATGTTGCTCACACGGCTCATTTAGGAGGATTCATTTCCGGAGTCTTCTTGGCACTGTTGTTTGGACCCAAGAAAGATGTGATAGAGGAACCATGATGAAGAAAATCGAGTCGAAACTTGGAAGAGTCATCTTCGTTAGGTTATTTGAGAACGAAGACTTGCTTGAAGCCATCTCCAACACCGCAAAAAAGACAAGAATAAACGCAGGTTTCTTTATCCTCATCGGCACCCTAAGAGAGGCGAAACTAGGATTTTATCGCCAAGGCAAATACGAACCCATACAAATCGACGAACCCGTAGAAATCGTTTCTTGCATCGGAAACATTTCCCTCAAAGAAGAAAAGGACCTAGTTGTTCACGCACACGTCTCGGTTTCAGATGAAAAGGGTCAAGTCTTTGGCGGACACGTGTTGCCTGGCTGTATAGTGGCTGCAACCGCAGAATTAGTCCTAGTGGAAGCGGTAGACGTAAAGTTACAGAAAAGGTTTGATGAAAAAACAAAACTTTATCTATGGTCTTTCGAGTAGACGTTGACCGCTTAGACAAGTTTTGTTTTTACTTGCTCACTTCTAATATCTTTTCTAAGCGGACCCCGTGAATTCCTTTATAGTAGTAATCTGTTAGTGGTGCCACTTCGGTATAACCTTGCTTTCGATAGAGTTCCCGTGCCGCCAGATTGTCGAGACGAACCTCTAAATAGCAGACTTTCGCACCCCTTTTGGCAAAGATATCCTCGAGTTCTTTGAGAAGTCTGAGTCCAATGCCTCTTCTTCGATGCTTTGTGGCAACATCCAATGTGTATACATGACCAGACTTGGCTTCGTTAAGATTTTCGATTGAGCCAATGATGAAGCCTGCAACCTCCCCATTTAACAATGCAACCAAACTTACAGTGCGGGAACTTTCAAGAAGGCGAGTTATCTGCTCTTTCGTGAAGGCTTCTATGGTGAAACATTCTCTCTCAATTTTGTGAAGAGTCTCTAAGTTGTGGATGGTTGCAGGCTTCACTGTAAGGGACAAGAAATCGCCAAACCTCCTATTTTGTACGAGCATAGTAAAGGATTTTGCCATTTAAAAAATGAAAGTAGCTTAAGAGATTTCAGCAAAATCGATGATGAAGGGGTTGATTCCCGATTCTTCACTGTAAAGCGTGGCGATCCTCTGCGCAATGTTTTCTTCGCCAAAATAAAGAAGATGACTACCACAGTTTTTCTTGCAATCAGAGGCGCCAAAGTGTGGAACTGGAATTTTTGCTCTTTGCTTTATCTTGATGTAACGATTTATCTTGCACTCCACTCTCCTATCAATTTCGGCAGCAACCAATCCAACTAAGTGTGCGTTTTTATGACCGAGCAGGAAATCGATGTGCCAAAATTTTTGTTTCTTCTTCTTCAAGTGTCTCAAGATGCGGTGTTTCAGACTAGAAGACCCTACGCCCAAGGCAGAGCCAGTGTACGTATAGTAACCCTTCGGAAACTTGTGAGTGCCCAACTTTCCAACTTTCAAACGTGTTTCCTTTGACAGAAACAGGATGAGAGTGCAGACTCCCTTTGCTGGCAGCGTCTCAACGGTTAGCAATTCTTTTCTCCATAAGTGTCTCGCCAAATCATGTGGGTTTGAATAGTCTCTGAAAGTTCTCGTAGTACACCTTTCTTTTGGCTTTGTTAGAGATATTGGCGGCGTCCACTGTGGCGATTTGTACTGGATAGCGGTGGTAGGGCACATCTGACCCGAACAAAACTCTGTCCTCATCAATGTCCATGGACATCTCTATGAACTCTGGAAGAGTACCCGAAGTTTCTACATAAATGTTCTCCGACTCTTTCAACGCACTCAAGCAGCCTTCCTTCAAATGTCCAAGAATAATCGTCAAGCTTGGGTACTTCTTTGCAACCTTTAGTACGAGTCCAGGAGATGAAAAGCCGTCCCCTGTGTGGATGAGAAGTGGCACTCCCAATTCGTTCATCTTCTCAAAGAAACTGTCAAAAAATGGATGGTCAGGTCTAAAGCATTCCACCATGGGATGCAGCTTAAGCCCTGTTAAAGCCAACTTATCTTTAAACCTTATAACCTCGTCTATGGCTTCTTTCCCCCTCCGTGGATCGACTCGCCCGAATCCTACGAGACGGTGAGGATACTTCTTGACGCATTGGGCGATGTAGTCGTTTGTTTCGGGGTATTTATCGCCGACATTTGGATTTGGGAAGACCAAGGCTCTTTCAACATCAAACTCATCAAAGAGTCTGATCAATTCCTCCACCAATATGGTGGGCGTTGAGTAGGGTTGCCAAGGTCCGGACTCACCTAGATGTACGTGAGCGTCGCAAATCTTGAGTTTACCCAACAACCTGTGTTCACCGTTTTGACAATTCAACAGACTATCCGACATTTTAGAAAACTGCCTTGAAAAATTTTGCTAAGGTCTCACAAAACGTGGATGCCGAAGTTTATCGCTACTACAAAAATGTAAAAGGCAACAAGAACAGTCAACACCGCGTGTAGAAGTCGCCCAGCAAAGCGCCACTCCTCAGGAGTCGCAACTTTCTTGATTGCCAAGCACAATCCTCCAAACAGAACAACAAGGCCTATTTTAACCCAAGCAGCAAGAAGAATGCCAATTTTATCCCAGACATACAAAGTGACTGGATTAAGTTCGCGGCTTGGAATTGTCGTAACAATGTCTAAGACATTCAGCACGAAGAGTGACAAGAACCACATCTTAAGAGACAACAAATACGATGGCTCCTCCTCAATTGTATGTGTCATTTTCGGATAAATAAGGTTTGCAGAAATGATTCTCCTTGGAGAACATCTCACCAGAAGCGGAAAGCCTTAAAACATAATGTATGCAATTGTTAACAAACCTTTAAGGGATCAACCATGAGTAGTGGGCAACCAACAAAAGAAGACCCGATCAAGATTCACAGAGAAGGAACAACCCTCTCCGACCTCGGCAAACACAAGGAAGCATCGGAAAAGTTTCTTAGAGCCAGCGAACTCTACGAAAGGGACGGTAACATCTTCGACGCCTCGTATGCCCTTTTTAAGGCGGCTGAATGCAACTACCTACTAAAAGACTATGACACCGCCGCAAAGCGTTTTCTCAAAGCAGCCGACCTCGCCCTAAAGAAAGCCTTCGACAGATTCGCCGTCAGCGCACTGGAATACGCACTAGACTGTTACAAAGCACTAGGAAAAAAGAAGAAAGAGGCGGAACTCAAGAAAAGGATAAAGGAGTTAAAAGAAAAAGCCTCCGCCTTTTAGACTTCTGATTTGGAATCATAAACTGCTTTAACTAAATTCTTATAAAGGAAAGGACAATAGGGTTTACTCTGCAAAAATGGCTAAGCGCAGTGATGGTGACATGAATGAAAGAGGCAATAATCTTGGCTGGAGGAGAAGGATGGAGACTCAAACCAGAAACATGGACACCTAAACCTCTTCTGAAAATTAACAAGGAAACCTTGCTCGATAGACAGGTATCGTGGCTCCAAGCTCACGGCTTCCGAAATATAGTCGTGGCATCAGACAAAGACGAACTCACAACACTTGACGTAGACTACTCAGTAGAAACCGACAAGCGCGGAACCGGAGGGGCAACCAAGAAAGCGTTCCAAAAGATTAGAGGAGATATTGCCTACGTCATGAACGTGGACGACATCGTCTTCTATGACCCAAACGAACTCTTTGACTACGCAGGCAAAGGAGCCGCAGTGCTGCTTGCCAAGCCAACATTGCCTTTTGGAAAGGTTACCCTTCAAAACGAAAGAGATGTAATCAGATTTGAAAGGAACCCAACCCTAGAATTCCTTGTCAGTGCTGGACATCACGTTTTCAAAAAGAAAATCGTGGAAAACTTCTTCCCCGACAAAGGGGACTTCGAATTCTCAACAATGCAGATACTGGCTGACAAAAGAATGCTTTTGGGATACAAGTACAACGGGATGTGGCTAACCATAAACACCATGAAAGACCTGATAAGGGCGAAGGAATTCTTCGCCAAGTGACAAAACGCGTATAAGCTCTTAAAAGACAGATTCAGATATGCCAACAGAATTCCTAACCTTCGCAGAACTTTGCGAAAAATTGGAGAGCACATCAAAACGTCTACTAATGAGAGATCTAGTGGCAGATTTCCTAAAAAAACTGCATACGGATGAAGTGGAACTTGCAACAACCATGATTCTTGGTCGCGCATTTCCAAAATGGGATCAAAGAACACTGGAGGTTAGTTGGGCGACTTTAAGTGGTGTGATCAAACGTTTAACCAATGTAGATTGGAAAGATTTCAGAGAAGCCTTCAGCAGCACAGGTGATATCGGGGCGGCAACAAAAATCATCTTTGAGAAAACGGGCAAAATTCGAAAACAAGTAATGCTATTCGAAAAGCCTTTGACAATTCTTGAAGTGAGACGGAGACTGGAAGCCATCGCAGAGGCTGCTGGTTATGGTTCGAGAGAACGAAAAGAGCGGTTGCTTGAGACACTACTGGGTGCGGCTACTCCATTAGAAGCCAAGTATCTCGTCAAAATTCTGATTGGCGAGATGAGAACGGGATTCTTTGAGGGAATGATGGAGCTCGCAGTCTCTGAAGCCTTCCAAATTCCATTAGATACTGTTCAGAGAGCGAGCATGTTTGCAGGTGATATTGCTGAAGTGGCGGCAGTTGCAAAGGTAAAAGGTAAAGAAGGCGTTTTGAATCTTCAGTTCCAACTTTTCAGACCTATTAGGTTAATGATGGCACAGATGGCTGTAGATGTAAGTGAGGCTTTACAGGAGCATGAAGGGAAATCTGCCTTTGAGTACAAGCTTGATGGAGCCCGCATTCAAATCCACAAGTTAGGAGATAAGGTTAAAGTTTACAGTCGTAGGTTGACCGATGTAACCGAAAGCCTGCCAGAGGTTGTTCAATTAATCCGTGGACAAGTGAAGGCAAATGAAGCCATTCTAGAAGGTGAAGTTATATCTGTTGGCGAGGACGGCAGCCCTATGCTCTTTCAGCACCTAATGAGAAGATTCAGAAGAGTTCACGACATTGAAGAGATGACCAAGAAGATTCCCATTCAGCTTTACCTCTTTGACCTTCTCTATCTTAACGGAGAAAGTCTAATCACCAATCCTTACTTAGAACGAAGGAAGAAACTCCAAGAAATCAGCGGAACCATTTGCTTAACAAAGCAGGTGATAACCACCGACTCTAAAGAGGCTGAGCGGTTTCTGGAAGAAGCCATAAGCAAAGGGCACGAGGGACTGATGGCTAAAAAGTTGGACAGCCCTTACACTTCAGGGGTGAGAGGAAAACGTTGGTTCAAGATCAAGAAAACCTTGGAGTCCTTAGACTTGGTTATCGTTGCGGCTGAATGGGGATACGGAAGAAGACATGAGTGGCTATCAGACTACTATCTCGCAGCCCGAGAGTCCGAAACTGGGGAGTTGCTCATGGTTGGAAAAACGTTCAAGGGATTAACTGACGAAGAAATCGTTCAGATGACGAAACGACTAAGGGAATCAACCGTGAAAGAGGAGCATGGACGTGTCGTTGTAGTTCCTAAAATCGTGGTTGAAGTGGCTTACAACGAAATCCAGAAGAGCCCGAAATACAAGTGTGGTATGGCCCTGCGCTTCGCCAGAATCACACGGATTCGCGATGACAAAAGCCCAGAAGAAGCCGACACAATCCAAAACGTTAGACACATCTACGAAAAACAGTTCGAGAAGAAAGCAAGATACTGAGACTATTTTTCAACACACCCCTCTCTATAGAGAGGTAGACTCACACACGCACACCAGATCACGCAAAGAACCTTACACATAAGCAGAGTGTTAAGAAGGAGTTTTTTTGGATTTAATGAGTTCAGAATAAAGTTGAATAGTTCTTTGGGCGGCTACATCCCAGCTAAAGTTTTGAAGAACCCTTCTTCTGCCGTTCTGACCCAACTGTATCTTTCGATCAGGGTTCTCTATAGCGCTGGTGACCCCCCAAGCGATGTCTGCAGGGTCATTTGGATTTATGTGAAAACCGCTCTGATCTGGACCACTCGGAACCACAACCTCCCTCATTCCGCTAATGCCAGCGGCTCCAACCACAACGGGTTTTTCCATGCTCATCGCCTCCAAGGCAACAATCCCGAACGGCTCGTACAAACTTGGGAAAACCGCTACGTCACAGGCTGCATAATGGACAATCCGTTCTTCTTCAGGGACAAATTCGAAACGGAATTTCACAGCGTCCTGAAGTTTCAGTTTATTAACCAATGCTTTCAGATAGTCTTGCATATCGCCTAAGCCCACGATCGCGAGTTTGGCGTTGGGAACTTTTTTCAAAACTTCGGGCATCGCCATGATTAGTTTGTCTACTCCCTTAACCCAAACCAATCTGCCGATAAAGAGTGCCATTAAATCGTTTTCTTTAAGTCCATACTGCTGTCTTAATTCGGTTTTCTTTTCCTCACTTACCTGCTTGGGGCTGTATTTTTCTGGGTCGACTCCATTGTAACACACTTTAACCTTCTCATTAGGAAACCCTAGTTCTGCCAACTCATCTTTCATCGCATGAGAGACTGTGACCACCAAGTCTGCCATCTGTCCACCTCGTTGCTCAATGTTACTCACCACATCTGACCCATTACCCGATGTTCGCCCCTTCTCTGTAGAATGCATGTGAAAAACAAGAGGTAAACCCAGTTCCTTTTTTATGGCGATACCCGCAATCACAGATAGCCAGTCGTGAGCAACCACCAGGTCATAATCAAACTCCTCTCGACGAACAAGCTCATTAACTAGTTTAGAGGCGGTCAAATAGTTGTAGACAAGTGTCTTTGAGAAAAATTGAATGCCCCTGCTCCATTTTCTTACATCTTCGGCTATCACGTCGGGCAAAGAGTCAGACACATCAATGTGAAGAGGTCTATGAATTTCAATCCCTCGCCACAACTCCCTTGTCGGTAAGCTTCCAGTGTCATCGTTCATGGTGAAAACAGATACGTCATGGTCCAGCAAGACAAACTTCCTCGTGATTTCAGCTGCGTAAGTCCCCAACCCTCCCACAATCATGGGAGGATACTCATAGACCAGCACTGCAATCTTCATCTTCATTTACTCCAAGACAACGTATCTTTACATGTGTATGGAAGGTATAAACCGTATGAAGATAACTTCTATTTGAGGTTTATTTTCACTCCGAACTAACACGCTAATTTGTTCGATTGGCATGTTGATTTCCCTGAACAAGTCCTAACAGTTTGCCTCCTTCAATTTTTGCAAATAATCCACTCTTGTTACGCAACTTTTTTTGTACATTTCATGGTTTTTGACGATGACTACTTTCAGATGGTCTCGAGAAGCGATAGGAATCAAGCCTTTGTGAATTTGTTTTTCAGTTTTTCCAAGACTTGTGGTAAAGTTGTGTACTCCATAACCTCTGCGGTGAGGCGTGCGGGCTCAAACTCTCCCATTCGACGTAAAGCAACAGCATACTCCATGGATTCTCGGCGAGCCAGATCAAAGGCTGGGTCATCGAACAAATCGCCTATCAAAGGTCTGCCATCATCGTCGCTAGCAATCTTACCACCAGATATTTGCAAACCAAGCGCTACCAGTCTAGGAGGTCCATCAAAAACTGTGCATCGACTGTTTTTTAGTCCCACAGGCATTAATGGTCCCCAATGGCTGCCGCGCATCCATCCCTCAACAAAGTAGCTGTGCATAAAGGGTGCCAAAATTTCCCCAACCGCTGGCAAGCCGTGTTGACCTCTAACAATAGACACGGGATCATCTTTCCCAACATACTTACCCGCAATCAACGAGAGTCTCGTTGTGCTGCTTGTGGCACAGATGAGGTCGTCCTTGGCTCTCCATATTCGCGAAATCGTGTATCGGTCGGGTGATCCTATCAGGGCTATTAGCTCATACATTTCTTGCGGGCACTTCAAAATCACCTTCTTGTTCTCCTTCACGTCGAGAACCTCGAACTTGAAACCTCCAGCCATGGAAGGATCGATCACAAGCCCTGCAGTGTTACTGGGGTCGGCGAATATGCGGAATAATGGGTAATTGAAGGCTCCTCCCGAAGCCTTGTCCGCAGCGAAGATCACGATGGGGTCGGATGCTCTCTCTTCTATTTCCATTTCAGCGACTCCTGGTCCCATCCCACGGACTGTTCCACTGAAGGCTGTCTTTAGGAGGTCCATTCCCGCCGCGTAGAGTTTAAGAGACAAAGCCTTCTTAGTGGCTTCTTTGAAGGTGTCCCAAGCCAGCTTGTGAATCTCGGGGTTATCCTCTCCCTTGTCATGGACCATGAGGAGTTCAAGGTCGTCGCCAGCGTGGAACACGTAATAATTGTTGATGAGACCGCTTTTCTGTGCTTTTTTCAGACAATTTTCACCGATGTCTAGTAGGGGTTTTGGAACCACGTGGTGTCCAGCTAAGGATCCAACATCGCTTTTTATTAGGGATATAGTAGTTTTAGACATAATCTTCACCTTTAATGTCGAGTTTCTGGTGTTAGTTTCATAGCAACCTCTTAAAAGGCTTATGTGTGGATTAATGTTTTATTGTCTATTTCGAAGTGGATATGGGATACCATTATGGAAAAACTAACAGTGGTGTCTGCTAAAATACCTGAAAGTGTGTACAAGGAGTTGATTCTTCGAGTTCCAGAAGGAGAGCGAAGTAACTTCGTCCGAGATGCAATCATGGAGAAACTTCAAAGAACCCCCCGCCCCGACAAGATTCTTGAGTTAGAACAGAAGATTGAAAATTTAAAGAATGACATCTCAGAGATCAAGAAATCATTAGCAGAACTGGAGATACTCACCTACGAAAAAGACAAGATAAACCCACACGCCTTCTGCATTGACGAAATCGACCACAAGATTATAGATTATCTACTTCAGCATAAAGGCGCCACAACCTCGGAGATTGCAGAATCTACAGGAACCAACAGGTGGATGATTCTAAACAGACTAAGAAAAATTGAAAAACGTTCAGGGAAGCAACTCGGAAAAGCCATCATAGAATATTACGGCGGACAACGCTCAGGGAAAAAGAAAGCGTGGTGGATAAACCGAGAACTCATCGAAACATAACGCAACAACTTTAATCTTAGTCCACAATAATTGAGGTTAGAGGGCCCGTAGCCCAGCCCGGATTAAGGCACCGAACTGTCTCAGCAGAGCAGTGTGTATGCCTCCGGACGAAAGGAAGAGAGCCGGAGAACCGGGGTTCAAATCCCCGCGGGCCCGTTAATGGTGGCGAAAAATGGTCTCTATCAATCCCTATGCGAAGTTTCGTGATGAATGTGGGACTGTGTTAAAGGAAACTTTGAAAAAATTGTATCCTGAGATTTCAATTTCTTCGCTGACGTTTCAAACCCCACCAGCCAGAGAGTTTGGTGAGTTAGCATCCTCAATAAGTTTTGAGCTCGCTAAACAGGCTAGGAAAAAGCCAATTGACATAGCAAACCAAATAGTGGAAGCTGTAGACATGGCGAAGTTTTCGTTAATCCAGTCCGTTAGAGCTGCTGGAGAGGGTTATGTGAACTTTTACCTCAACTTCACCGAATTTTCTTCATTAACAATCGAGTCAGTTAGGAGCCTTGATTTGGAATATGGATTTGTCAAGACCGACAGCCCCAAGAAAATCATCGTGGAGCATACTAGCGTTAACCCAATACAACCTCTCCACATTGGGCATGCAAGAAACCCAGTTTTGGGCGATGCAGTCGCACGTATTTTGAAAGCCCACGGACATACAGTTTTCAGACATTATTACATAGATGACGTTGGTCGCCAATCAGCAATTATCGCATACGGATACAAAAGGTTGAAGGAACCGAAACCAGAAGGAAAACCCGACCACTTCATCGGCCAAGTCTATGCAGTAACGAGTTGCATAATGGAAATTCGTCGACTCAAGAAAGAACTTGAAAGAGCAAGGGAGCATTCGCTGAATGAGGAAGCATTGAGGTTTCAAAGGGAACTAGACGATTGGATATCGGTCGCAGCTGATTTAGAGAAACGATTTCCAAAACTCTTCAATCATCTTTTAGATGAAATCAACAAGGACGAAGACCCCGAATCCAAAGTTGATGATTTAATTCGTAGATACGAGTCTAGTGAGGAAGATGCCAAAGGACTGTTTAGAAAAGTTTGTCAACCTTGTCTAGATGGATTTGAAAGCAGTCTTGGTAAGGTGGGAATCACCTTTGACTCTTGGGACTGGGAAAGCGATTTCATTTGGAGCAGTGATGTTCAACGTATTCTTAATAGATTGAAAGATACGCCTTATGTTTTCCAAGTAGGTGGTGTCTTGGAGTTTGATGCTGAAAAAGTGGCTCAAGCTTTGGAAATTAAAGAGACGCTTGGTTTGAGAGAGGATTATGAGATTCCGTCTCTAACCTTAGTGAGAGCGGATGGCACAACTCTCTACACAACCCGCGACATTCCTTACAGT
>Ga0315314_1001041_pt1 | contig 26423 bp, 20 predicted proteins | sample TDP9_MG_FD_203631 | JGI IMG/M metagenome (GOLD analysis project Ga0315314, IMG submission 203631) | Freshwater sediment microbial communities from Lake Towuti, South Sulawesi, Indonesia - TDP9 | ecosystem: Environmental > Aquatic > Freshwater > Lake > Sediment | place: Indonesia: South Sulawesi... | reverse complement strand
ACTCTTTTTGATAGATTTTGATTGTGCAGGCTATTTTATCTTCAACTATTATTGTTGAAATATTTGGCGAAATATGGAAAAGCTCACGCATGTCGGCTACGTTAAAAGCTTTTTTCACTAGGCTTATTTCATATGTGTTTCCGAGAATGGTGTTGCACTTTGGAATTACTTCTTTCAAGTACTGGCTTGTTGTTCCGTAAGCGGCAACGTCAAAGAATACCTCCTTACCTTGTTGAAATGCGTAATTGATCAACCTAAGATTGAAGGATAGTTCGCCGCTTGTTACGAAGATGCCACCGCATCTGTTTATCAGTTCTTTAGGTATTGGGCTATCTGTGGCGTATACGTGAGCGCCTTTGATGTCGTCGATGAGATAAAAGTCAATTCCATACGAGTCTTTTACGCAGTAGATGGATGGTATTTCTTTAGCATTGATTGCTAATACTCCATGCTCATGCTTTTCTTCGTTTATGCTATGTAGTTCGTTAGGCTCTACAGCAAGTTCGTTGACGTCTATGCCTGCCTTTTTTAAGTGTGTCTTGTATCCGCCGTTGAAAAAGCCGGGGTATTGTTTGTCAAAGTCTTCTCCCACAAACCCTATTAACTCGATATGAGCTCCTTGTAGCGCGGCTCCATAGGCGACGTTTGGTCCTCTTCCGCCATAGCTGTATGAGATAGGTTCGATCGCGTTCTTCTCTATGACTTTTAGAACTTTTTTAAATGACCGATTCTTTCCTAAGACATTTCCTATCATGGAGATTGGAGTGCTGTCTTTGAACAGCTTCTTGAATTCCTTTGGGAGGCTGTTGCTGTCATCTATTTTAATGTGGATGTCTTTTGCGATGTGTCCAGCTACCAAGAACTTTATAGCCAAGGGACTTACCGACAGCTCAGTAGAGACTTTCCTTCGACATGCATTGGCGTATCTATATTCATTAGATCTAGAAGGGTTGGGAGGATGTCCATTGGCGTGGCTGTCCGTCGAATTCTTCCTGATGGTAGGTCTTCGCCGTCGATGATTATTGGTGACTTGAGCTCCTTTGGGCCTGGGGCGTAGCCGTGCATTCCTTTGGCTGGTTTCGTTCCTTGGTAGTAGTTAGGTAAGATTAGAGTTCCGGGATCGGCAAGCCATATGATTTCGCCGTACTTTCTATCCATAGGGATTTGGTAGCGATTTAAGTCGTCGTCTGAGAGCACCCTTCCCCCATTAATTAGTTTTAACGCCTTCAATATCTGTTGCTTAGCTTCTGGCCTCAGAGTCCAGAACCTTGCTAGGGTGGAGTCAAGGAATGTTATGAAGTCTCGTCCCTCTCTTAAGCCTGATCTCCGTAGTTGACTCAGGATATTAACCGTCTTCTCAACCTCAACCATTCCGTGATCTGAGAAGATAAATACGTCTGTTTCAAAGTTCTTATGATGCTCTTCAATGATTTTCTGGACTCTAGTGTCGATTGTGCGTAGCGATTGATGGATCTCCTTTGAGTTTGGGCCTTTTGCGTGTCCGACAATGTCTAGTTCGACTTGCTGTATGAACACTAGCCTCGCATTTTGATCTATGCGCATAGATTCCTTGAAGATTTGAGAGTCTCTCATCGCGGACTCGCTAAGAACCTTGAACGGAATGCCGCGTTCACGGAGGAGGTCGAAGATGGTGGGGTTCGCCGATTCTCGCTTCTGAAACATATTGTGCGGCGGGGTGTTAAACAAGTGTAATTTTTTGGGAGAAATCATCAAGGCCATCGGCATGTATGTCCTTTGAGAAACCAATTTGGAGACTTTGAAGGTAAGGTAGTTCACCCCTGCTCTCAGGAGTTGAGTTTTGCTAATTTTATTAGTAACGGCATCAACGGCCCCTCCTAGGCTCAACAGTCTTGAAGTCCATTGGAATGGCGAATTCTGTGGGTCGTAGAAGAACTCTACCCATATGCCATTCTTCATGGGACTGAGACCAGTCAGTATACTAGCTCCTATACCGGTGAAGGCGAGAAGTGGTTGGTACTCGCCGATCAATGCTTCCTCTGAGATTCGATATAGGAAAGGCGTTCTTTCTTCATCTAAGTAGTCGGTTCTAAACCCGTCTACCCATATGGCAAGAAGGCAACGTCGTTTCAACTAGCGTCACCAAATAGGCATTTTTATCTTCAACTTGATCTTTCACTTTTGGAACATACATCGTCAAAGTCCGGGTCTTCATACTTGATTTCAGATTCCACCCCTTCCCACGAGTGTATCATCAACCCTCATTCGTCGCAATTTCATCCAAATACACTTCATACGTGGTCGGCGCTTCTGCAGGATATATGAAATCAAACATAGAACTGTGAATTCACCATTTTAGCTTCCATGGAGTTGGATGGATAACTCGCTCATCAGCCAATGGCTTCCACCACCACTCATTTAAAAGATACCACTCAACCGTCTCTTTTATAGCGCCATTAAAGCTGTGTTTAGGATTCCATCCAAGCTCACTTCTAATCTTAGAGGAATCAAGGCTATATCTTAAGTCATGCCCAGGTCTATCCTCAACGAACTCCATTAAGCTCGTATTTCTTTCCATTATTTCCAAAATTCTCTTAACAACCTCGAGGTTTTCGTACTCATTTCCGCTCGAGACGTTATAGATCTCGCCAGGTCTTCCCTTTTCCAAAACCAATTCTAAAGCTTCGCAGTGGTCGAAGACATAGATCCAGTCCCTTACATTCTTTCCCGATCCGTAGATCGGAACTTTCAGCCTTCTGCTCGCCCTGATTATCGTCTTGGGCACTAACTTCTCCGGAAATTGATATGAGCCGAAGTTGTTAGTGCATCTTGTTATGATAATGTCCAGATCGTATGTTCTATGATAAGCTAGACAGAACATATCTGCAGCAGCCTTAGATGAGGCGTATGGAGATGAGGGCTTAAGTTTATCCTCTTCGGTGAAGGATCCATTGATAATATCTCCATAAACCTCATCCGTAGATACTTGAACAAACCTAATCGATTTATTGTGTCTAATTGCTTCAAGAATTGTTAAAACGCCTTCAGCATTGCTCTTAAAGAAAGGCCACGGATCAGCTATGCTTCTATCTACATGTGATTCAGCCGCAAAATTTACTGCAACATCTACTCCTTCAATAATGTTCTTCATAAGCTTTTTATTCGTTATGTCGCCCTTCATGAACTTATAACGCTTATCTTTTTCGATATCTTTTAAACTGGTTGGATTTGAACCATAAGACATTTTGTCCACATTAATTATTTGGATGTCGCCGTATTTACTTAACATATACCTGATGAAGTTACTCCCAATAAAACCAAGGCCGCCTATAACTAGAACTTTCATGTCGTCTATTCTTATCATTTATACCTACTGATGAATTCCCTAAAAACGCTCAGTAAATATTTCACTCTTTCTTCGCTTATTCCCGGATAAACTCCAAGAAAGAAAGAATTGCGCATGATATGGTCGCTATTAACTAGCTTCTGGGCAACTCGATGACATATATCTTCATACGCAGGATGTCTAATGATATTACCTGCAAACAGCATTTTTACCTCGATGTTGTGCTTAGTAAAGCATTGAACGATGTCTTTCCGCTTAAAAGGAGCGTGTTTTTTAATGGTTAAAGGGAAAGCGAACCAGCATGTTTCGCTTTTAGGCAACGATTCCGGTAAAATAAAGAAGTCTTCATATTTTATGAATTCATCGTATAAAATCTTAAAATTTCTTTTTCTTAACTTAATGAATTTAGGTAATTTTTTAAGCTGAGCTAAACCCATGGCTGCTTGTATTTCGGTAGGTTTGAAGTTATAACCTATACTAGTATATGTATACCGTTTGTCGTAGTCTTCGGGTAAGTCATTGGAGATTGTGGTTTTTTCGTAACGAACTGATTTAGGGCAACTCTTATCGGGGCAATGTAGTGGGTTACAAACGGGCATTATGCACGCCCTTCCCCAATCACGTAAAGATAATACGATTTTTGATAACTCCTCATCACTTGTCACGATAGCCCCTCCTTCTCCCGTAGTGATTTGATGCGCTGGATAAAAACTGAAAGTTCCAAAACTTCCAAAGGAACCGACCCATCTTCTATCGTATCTTGAAGCTAACGCATCACAAGCATCTTCAATTAAAAACAGATTATGTTCCCTGGTAAAATCTAGTATCGCATCCATCTCATTAGGGTTTCCGAGAGTGTGAGATATAAAAATAGCCCTCGTCTTGCTTGATAAAGCCGTTTTTAAATCATCAGCGGAGATATTAAAGGTTCTAACATCTACATCTAGTAGCACAGGGACTAAGTTATTTTGTATTATCGGGTTGAAAGTAGTTGGAAACGTTAAAGCAGGAGTTATCACTTCATCACCAGGTTTGAGTCTGACATCATCACCAAGTTGATGAGAAAGTAAAGCTGAAATCGCCAGTAAATTAGCTGATGAACCAGAATTGGTCATGGTGGCTTTTTTTACGCCCAAAATCCTCGATAATTCCATTTCAAATCTATGGGCGTACTTTCCAACTCCAAACCAGCCATCAAGAATAGCGTTAATCATGTTTTCTACTTCTTCGTGGTCATAAACAGCTCCCGCATATTGTATTTTATCTTTGCCAGGCCTAAAGGCTTTTTTAAAAAATCTTAACCGGAATATTTTTTTTACTATTTTAAAGATTTCTTCACGAAGAATGGTTTCATCCTCTTTCATTACTGCCTTCCCGTAACCTTATTTCTTCAAGCCAATCAATAGTTTTCCTTATGCCCTCTTTTAAAGACATTTTAGGCTCCCAACCAAGTAATTTTTTAGCCTTTTCATACGAACCAATTTGACATTTTATTCCACCGAAAGCTTTGGGATGATCGACAAAAATAATTGATGAACCGCTTCTAATAAGCTCCTTAATTAGCTTAGCGACCTCCAGATTAGTGGTGGCTTTACCAGTCGCAAGGTTGATTGCCTCGCCAGGCGGTAGCTTTCTAGCTAACCACAAACCTCTAACTATGTCATTAATATACACATAATCCCGAGTGTCGTTTCCATTGCCATAGACTGTGATAGGCTCGTTTCTGGTGGTTTGAAAATAAAATGTTGGCATGATCTTATTAAGTTGCTGATTAGGACCATATGGGTTAAAAAGTCTGACAATCTTCACATCGACATTATAGCATTTATAATACATGTAACAGATTCTGTCTATAGCAGCTTTAGACGCAGCATATGGATTGGGTGGATTAAATGGAAAGTCTTCCTTTATAGGTACTGTAAAATCGCCATAAATTTCACAGCTACTAGGATAAACTAACGGAATATCAAGCTCTCCACAAACCTCCAATACGTTTAATGAAACCTTAAGATTCACTTCTATCGTGTGAACAGGATTTAGCACACTCTCACCTGGCTTTGTCTCAGCAGCAAAATGATATACTATGTCGCAATTCTTAGCCGCTTTGCGTAATTGACCTGTATTTAGAACGTCGAATCCTCTTCTACGAGAATAACCTATAACCTCAACATTTTCTTTTAAAAGAAACTTCTTCATATTGCTACCAATAAATCCGGTGTCTCCAGTTACAAGTGCGATCAACTCTGATCCTCTTGATTTAGAGATTTATTTGCGACATTTCGCCTAAGATAAATCTTCTTCCACGAGGCTTGAAATTGACATCTGAAGTAATCTTGGTATACGGACCTATTATGCTATCAGTAATTCGCTCATTTATATCGATAAGACAGTCATACATTATTATGCTATTCTCGATTTCGCCCCTCTTTATCATAACGTTATTGCCTATGCTCGTGTAAGGGCCTATGAACACATTTTCGTCAATAAGGCAACATTCGCCTATAATAGCTGGGCCTCTTATTAAAGCCCCGTTTTTAACTACAGAATTAGAACCTATAGCAACTCTACCCTGAATCGAAGATTCGTTCTCGATCATTCCTTTTATTTCAGCTTTTAACTCATCTAAAACAAGGCGATTAGCTTCAATGAGATCTTCAGGGGTGCCTGTGTCCTTCCACCATCCACTAATAATATGATAGCCGACATTGTATCCATTCACTAGTAAGAGATGAATCGCCTCTGTTATTTCAAATTCCCCTCTCCAAGAAGGTTTTAGCTTTTTAATCATGTCAAAGATGATGGGTTGAAAGAAATAAATGCCAGTAAGAACATAGGGGCTTGGAGGAGTTTTTGGTTTCTCTACTAAACCTATTAGTCTCCTCTTTTCATCGAATTTTGCTACCCCGAAACGTTGAGGTTCCCTAACCTTGCAGAGTAGGGCCATAGTATCTAGGTTGGAAGAAACAAACTCATCGACGAAGTTTCTTATTCCTCCCCTAAGCAAGTTATCTCCTAAGTAAACTACGAATTTCTCTTCTCCAACAAATTCTTCACAGAGGCCTACAGCGTGAGCTATGCCTTTAGGCTCGCCTTGATAAATGTAGGTAATCTTAACGCCAAACCTGCTACCGTCACCGTAGTACTCCTTAACCTTCTCTGGATAAATATCGCCCAAAATGATGGCTATATCTTTAATACCTAAATCTCTGAGATCCTCAAGAACATATTGCGAAATAGGCTTATTGGCCGCTGGAATGAGCTGTTTGGGGCCAGTATGAGTTAATGGACGAAGCCTAGTTCCATGGCCGCCGTGAAGGATAACGCCCTTCAAGCTCAAGCACCACTTAATGAATTTACTAACGTTGCTTTTTATGGTCTCAGTGATAGCTGTTTTGAGGATCTCTGTGATGGCTTCTATGGGCCCCATTCTTCTGGATTTCCTGTACGCTTTGAAGGCTGCTAGGCACCGGTTGCATATTCCTTTGTGGACTGCCCGTCACCTAACACCTCGGAAGAATCTGGAACACACTCGACAACAGAGCAAAACATTCACGGAAAAAACATCAATAAGACCCGGTCACAAAAATCTTATTTCAGAGTGAGTAAAATAATGACTAAATACTTCTCGCAATCATGGCTATAGATATCAAGCCAATAACAATACCTAAGTAGGTCCACCAATCATAGACGCGATGGAGTATGATCGCTTCCAGAACTGCAGTAAAAACTAAACTGAGAACGGTAACTACAACAAAGAGTTGGGTTGCACCGGTTACAGATAGAGGGCTACCTGCCAAGAACCTTCCCAAAAAGAGAATAGCTAAAGCGACTAAGACTTCTAGAGTGAAAAAGTACCGTAAGCTAAAAGATAGATCAAGGAATCGTTCAACGGGTATTGAACCCCATCTCTTAGTTCCGATTTTAAATAAGATGTTGCCAAGAGCTCCTAAGAGTGATATCAGAAGGATCGTCGCCCACATAACGGTTTTACCCATGCAATACTCTCTAACAGTTATAGAGTCAAAATTAACAGTAACATCTTTAGCCCTATCTTGAAAGCTGCCCAATTACTTCTCCCCGCACCTTTAGATCTCCCCCATCTTCTCCTAAATGAAACCGGAATCTCGATTACTTTTAGATTATTTTTGAGCGCTACCATAATCATTTCGGGAGAGAATATCATACCTCCTTCCTTTAACTGGTTAATTATCTTGCTCAGCGCGTCGCGTCTAATGGCTCTGTATGTACATCCAACATCTGTTAACCTGATCTTGCCCCAATATTTGAGTTGGAGGAGTTTAGCTATGAAGAAGTTCCCCCAGTTTAAGAACCAATTGAGCTGTGTATCTTGATCCAGAAGCTCCTGCGTGCTTCTAGTCCCGACGACCATATCCGCATTTTCAAGATATGCTATTAGCTTTTTAACGTCGTATCCAGCGTATGTCATATCGGATTCAACCAATACGATCGGATCATATTTGGCTTCTCTGAGAGCACGCATGCAAGCAAATCCATAACCTTGCTTCTTTTCAGTCACTGCCTTAGCGCCTGCTTCTCTTGCTCGTGTCGCAGTGTCATCCAGTGAGTTGTTATCGACGACCACGACCTCTTCCACGCCCGGTTGGTTCTTAAACTCTATTACCGCCTCTGCCACCGATGCCTCGTCGTTGTAAGCCGTCATCACCACACTTATCCTAGCATACTTGATTGGATCATATTTAAGTTTCCTCTTCTTTTGCCCCCGACCTTCAATCTTTGGCACTATTCCGAGGTCAATGAAAATTGCTAGTAAAGAGAGACATAACACCAGAGCAGAAGAATTCATTAGCGAGTACGCAAAACTCATAGCAGTAAACATATAGACACTGATTCCGATTAGAAGGGAGAGCGAACTTCCAAGGAAGGTCATTAATCCGTATAATGCTATCTTGCCCATGACAATCAACTGATGTTTAGACACGTGATCTTTGGATGTGAGCGGAGTATTGCGTCGCGAATTTTCCTTACTGCACCTGAAGGTACTCTCAACTAGTAGCCACCACAGGAATCGAAACAGTTTCATAGGCTGGCCTAGTCAGAAACCACGATTTCATCCAAATATACCTCATAAGTCCTAGGCAGCTCGGTAGGATAGAAGAAAACGAAATCGATTGCATCGGTTGATGACCAATCCCTCACACCACCCTCAGAAATGCTAGTTGGATTTCTTAAAGGTATGGAGATGTGGCGCCAGCCAGTAAAAGTCATAGCCACCCTGTAACGATTGAAACAGCCATGAGAAGAATAGACATAAAGAGTAACCAAAGGGACAGGATAACCTCGATACGTGTACGTCGAACACAAGACAGGGTTGTAAATCCATAGTTCTAGGAAGTGTTTTTGCTGCCAGTTCCATATTCCCGTGGGGTTGAAGTGGAACACTGCAGCTATTTCACCTGAATCGCTGGTGCGGAAGCTGCACCTAAGGGAGTGTGTACCTTCCTTCTTGTGGTCGGTTGACAAAAGTATATCGCCCTCGGGATCTGCCTCACCCCAATAGGCTATTTTCCAATTCTCAGTAGATTCACAAGCATTGAGCATCGTTCTGTTGCTTGAGATCGGATAAACCAAATACATGTCTAGTGGAATGTTATTAAACCACTGGTAATGGCACTCCTTGAGAAAACGAAAAGAGACGCCTGTTTCCTCAAGATAGCTCAAAGCGAAGTTGTAACGCTCAACGTTAGCCTTTGAGAAAAGGAACAAGGACGGAAGCCTAGCAATTCTCAAGAAACCTTCCAGTGGTGCTTGGATGGGATTTTTCGGCTTGTATAACTCGGTGAAATAGAGCCAGTCAGTAATGGGATAAACCGAGAATCTATTTGACAGTGGGTCTATATGGGCGTCATAGATGTCATTTGTATTCTGTATCGCCTGAAAGACTTTCATAGGATAAAGTCCAAGATATTCCAAATCGACCAGTACAACAGCCTTTTTAGGGTGGCTTTGAACAATGTAGTTGACCATTTCTTCCTCAACAGACCCGCCGGGTTGAATAGACATAAACTTGTTCAGTGAAATACCCGCGTACTCAGGCCATCCGAAACTAGGCGTGACAACAACTACTAACATCACTCCAAAAAACAAGTACCGCGCACCCCGATTCAGCAATCTCCTCAGCATTGGCCGGCCTACCTTTCTCTCAACGATCCTAGACGCTAGCGTCCCCAAGGCTCGGCTGAGTTTTTCAAAAAAACCTGTGCAGAGCAGGATTAAACATGCGAAGGCGACGTGCATCGTATATGGAGGATGGGGCCTGAACATGAGTGAAGTGGAGACCACCCAGGTTATGAGTATGCTTAAAAGAAGTCTATCGCTCACCCTCGGTTTTAACAAGGTGCAGAGCACGGCTAGATTGAAGAAGACCGCCACGCTTAAAGGAATCTGCCTCCACTCATATACTCCAAAGGAGAAAAGCCATCTCTCAGGAAGCATTTTCAACACATGAAAAACATCGGGGAAGCCTCCACCACTACGAGCCCCCGAAATCCACAAAATCGTGTCGAAGATGTTTATTTCTGAGTGAACTACAAATTTCTGGTACATGCTCGTAGCTATGATGGGCAGGAAAAGTCCAACGCAAACCAATAAAAACATTGCAAAGGATGTTCGATCGAACTTAGGTATTGAGGGTTCGACGCGAACGCAGAGATAGAACAAGAACAGTAGGCTTGCTAGGAGAATTCCTAGGCCCTGCATGTTAGATAGTAACACTAGGCCGGCGAAAATCCCTGCTATGGAAGAGTTCCTTAACCTTCTATCGTTTAGGCTATTGAGGAAGTAGTACGCAAAGAGCATGACAAGCAGAGTTTCTAGGTGGTAGAAGTGGACGATGGCCGTATAGTAGATGAAGTATGGGTGCAGAGCAACGTATAGAGAAGGAAAAACCCCTGCTAGGTCAGAATTGTAGAGCTTTCTGCTCAGTAAGTAGAAAGCTGCGATCTCCATAGTTGCGATGACTAAGTTGAGAAACCTCCAGGAAAACAGTGAGGGTCCCTCAAGAATAAAAACTAAGGCCGCTAGGAAGGGGTAGAGGGGAGGATGGGGGTGAAAGGTATAGCTTGACACAAATACCGTCCATAAGCTGTGCCTCAGAAGGGCGCTGGGGTCTGAAAGCGACTTGTATATGTGGAACGCATGAAGTCCGTACGAAACTTCGTCGCAATAGACAGGTAGAACTGAGCAAGCGTGATATCGGATAATGAAGCCCACTGTTAATACTATCGCTATGTATGTAGTGGCAAGAGGAGATCTTCTTGTGAATTTAAAGAAGTCGGAAAACTTGCGGCGCATGTGCCCATAGATTGAAGGGAAAAACATGGCGATTGAATGCAGAATCTCAGAAAACATTTGGTGCATTTTAACCCTCTCAATTTGCCTTATTGTCACAGGTTTTTCCATTTTTTCTGAAGGCTTTGTTTGTACACTCTCTTCAATGAACATACTTTTCTTGCTTAGTTCTGTTGTTTCAATAGGTTGTAAGGACCTGAGGTAGTCCTTTATCTCATATATGACTAGGTTTAAGTGGTGGACTTTTTCAGAGGACACCTTCTTAGCTCCATAAATAAAGGCTTCGTATGCATCGACTATTGTGAGAAACTTTTCACGATATCGGATAAGCCTACGGTCTTGACTTATCCTCATAACGTATTCCCTAACTGTCTCGGTTGATTGTAAACCAAGCCCAACTTGGCTCTCTAAGAGTGATATTAACTCGTCTAGCGATTGCTTGAACTTATCCTTATTATTCAACGTTTAGCTTACTCCGTGCTCGATGGGCTAACCCGGTGAGCATGCTGACCCTATTGGCTAGTAGCTTTGGAGAAGGCATTACGATGGTAAGCTTGCTCGATTTCTTTCAGCCTTCATCTACTGGATTCTTTTTAAGCCCCTTTTGCAGTCCACTAAGCGTCTGTTCAAACCCAGCTCGCTTCGGTGGCCGGCTTTATCGGTGCTTGCTGCTCTTGGTTCGGCTTAGAGCTTGCTTATGCTCCAGAAGCAGATGCTTCAACTTCGCTCACGGGTTGTCGGAGCCTCAAAACTCAACTCTTTGCTACATACCATGCTTCCACCGGATTCTGGGAAGAAGTAGACAAAGGGACTGGTGATGACCCAAAGGATATGACCCAACGGCCGGAGGCATCTTGGCAGAAAGCCCGTTATCCGTCGACCATTGATGCTAGGAAAACCCAAGCCTCTCACGCTAAATCCAAGACCTGCGAACTCGTTGGGCCTCCATCCCGACTTATGCTCCTGATTCGGGTTGTTGTCATAGGGTTTCTGTATTTGCTGACTGACTGGTGCACTTATGATAACCTGGCGGCGGGCAATCTCTTCCAAATGTGTAATTAACTCTCTCCCTGCCCGTTTGCCAAGGTGCTCCAGTACTTCCAGACATAGAACTAGGTCAAAGCTCTTCCTTCTAAAAGGCAATCTCCGTATGTCGCACAGAATGTACTGGTCATGGCACTCTTTGGCCTTGGCCTCTCTAAGATAAGGAAGATGAATGTCTATCCCCACAGAGAGGAAACGTCCTAGACGTTTGAATAATTTCATCGGCTCTCCTGTTCCGCAACCGACATCTAGAATGCTTTTTGCCTCCTTGTCAGAGATCTGCCAAGCAACATTTGGAGGCGTAAACGGTATGTACGGACGTGCTTTACTAATGAACTTCTTGTCTAGAGCCCTCCAAATCACGCTTGAACCTGTGGGGGGTATGTGAAGGGATGCTCTCTCGGCAAATCGCGGAGAGGGAATTCTGGCAACCTCTCTAACCGTTCTCAAACGAGTAAAGGCCCTGCCTATCGGGGTGCCCAAGAAAACTCCGACGAATCGTCCCAAAGACATAGCCATCCGTAGGGCCAGGGCAGCAACAGCCAACTTGATACTTCTACTTCTCAAAGCTATCCTTAAACCCATTATCATATCAATGAATAGCCCAATTGGGGCAACGCTCAACACTTTCTGCCATTCTGAAGGATGCCTGCTTATGTACAACGCCAAGGAGACATGTGAATATATCCCCCTTTTGAACGCCGCGAAAACCGACAGGTCTGAGGCATCGCTAAATATTACCAAGTCCGTTTTGCAGACCCTTGGATTGAACTTTTTTATTCTGTTCCATAGATCTAGGTCCTCGAAACCCTTGAAGTTTTCATCGTAGCCTCCAGCCTTAAAGATGAGGGTCCTTCTCAAAACCCTAGGCCAGTAGACCCAATCTTCTCTAAGCGTTGCAACCTCAAACCATGAAGCCTGCTGAGCCTCAGCCCAGATTGAATTACCCGTCCACACCTCCCTACATTGTACCGTGTCATACTCCTCCTTCGCCAGCAATTCTTTCAGCCTTTTGTTAAATCGCCTTGGAACCCATTGATCCGCATCCACTATAACGACATAGTCACCTGTACATGCCTTTACTCCAATGTTTCTCGCAGCCGGAAGCCCCATCCCATCGTCATATAGATGAACAACGGGAAAACCGTCTATCACCTGCGACGTTCCATCTATAGAGTTGCCATCCGTAACTACCACTTCATCCTCCCCTACGAGCGACCGCAGGCATCGTCCTATAGTTCCAACCATGTTCGTAACAGCCACCAAGTAGCTAATCTTCACCGATGGCACGTCATCCACTTGCTTCCTACTTTCGCTTTCTATACACAACTCGATCCTTGCTATTTACTTGCAAGGACTAAAACATCGCCGCACTGCCAACGCAACACGGGCAGGTTTTCAAGGACGTACTCAAGGCTTGTAAGCAACCTAACGATAATAAGTGGTAGGCCTAGAAACCATGGAACGAAACCGATAGGCATCATTTTAACCTTCGTGAAGCCAATGCTTTTCAATAATTCTTCAAGGAGATATGGTGAGAAGCTACTATGTACCTCTATTAACCCCCTCTTAAAACCTCCGTATCCGCTCTTTTTAGCGACAATATCCTTGTATAAATTGACCATTCGGTGGGGAAGACTCCGACTATTAGGTTCGTATAGTATGAGCTGTTTCGATACCCTAGCCGCTTCTGCAAGCGCGTATGAAGGGTTTGGGACGTGGTGGAGTGCCGCAAAACTTATGATAAAGTCGAAGGCTCCTTGATGGAAAGGGAGGTGCTCAATATCCGCTACGACGAAATGGCATTCAACGCCTTGCCGTCTCTCTCTCTCCAAGGCGACCTGAATCATGCCTCTTGATATGTCAAGTCCGAAACTGCATGCCCCATCCCTAGCAAGCCACGTTGTGCAGACTCCAGAGCCGCATCCCAGATCTAGGATATTCTTCTCTCTAACATCCACGCACATAGCAAGTATCTTACCATATGTCCTAGAGTATATGTGATGCCTCACGTGAGAAGGATCCTTCCATGTACCTAAATTTACTAGTTCCTCAAAGTTCTCATGTGAAAGTCTTGACCATTTTTGAAGATTCGCCAGCTTGACGGCCTCAGCAAGCTTCTCATCCATTTTCATCTGTTTACCCGCGTTCTTCAAGCATTTTCGTCCCAACAACGGCGAACGCGTGATCCTATTAAAATATTAAGACCACCTCTTAGCACAAGTGATGCCATGGTCATCACTTGGGAAATAGTTCGCTTAGGTTTACCTCTCATGAGAAGCAAGAGCAATTCTAGAAAAGCGGAAAATATGAAAACAATGAGAATCATTGATCTCGACATTTTGTCCGTCCTCGCAACAGGAATAAATTGATTGTAGTCGCGCCAATTTATGTTATCAAGATAACCTTTTTCTTTTGCCATGCGATAGAAATCCGTCCCTGGGAATGGTGTACAGATGGCGAAGCTTGGCTCCACATCGATTGAAAGAACTAGTCTCCATGTTTTCAAGATATCCCAGATATTTTCACCCCAATTGCCTACCATAAAAAATCCTTTTACGCGTATACCTGCCTCTCCCGCCATTCGTACGGCCTCCTTAATCTCCTTTATCGTAAGATCTTTTCTTATCGATTTCAAAACCTTCTCAGAGCCACTTTCGAATCCGAACTCGACACGTCTAAAATTTGCCTCCCTCATCTTCTTAAAGAGATCTGGGGAGACGAGTTGGCTATTCGCTCTCATTTGGCATGCAAATTCCATTTTCTCGTGAAGATTTCTTTTGATAATTTCATCGCATATCTCAATGAGTCTCCGTTTGGAGATGTTTAGGGCATCGTCAAAGAAGAACACGCCTTTTATTTTGAACACATCGTGTAAGTATTCAATCTCATCAACTATTTTCTTCGCACTTCTATATCTAGCGATGCGACCCCACATTTGGGGAGAATCGCAAAATATACAGTCAAATGGACATCCACGAGATCCCATGACCCCCCAGACTGGGTACGCTTCATATTTCTCCATTTTAAAGAGATGATGTGCTGGAATTGGTAAATCGCCCAAATTCTGTATTCGCTCTCTTGGCGCATTGTGGACGATCCTACTGTCACGTATATACGAAATCCCCTTGATAGTACTTAATTCCCGATCTTGAATAAGTTCATAGAATGTTAACTCGCCTTCTCCGCGCACCACAACGTCACAGTAATTAAGGCATTCCTCACTCCGCATAGTTGCATGAATCCCGCCCATGACTACGAGAACGCTACGGTCAAATTCCTTCGTTAGCTTCGCTATGAAAGTACCGTGAGGAAAATTTAAAGTGAGTACTCCTATGCCCACAACTTCTGGCTTGAAGTCTTGCAGTTCCTTTCTCCATTGTTTCGCAGAAAATTTCTCAACAGCGAAGTCAATTACCTTAACTTTTATCTGGGGATCAGCATCTGTGATATACGCCGCTATATTGGCAAGTCCCATAGGCGGAAAGGATGAGAAAATTCTGGTGACATAGGGGGGTGCGACCAATAAGACTCTACTTTTCATATGAGCATCGTATCCTGCGGAAAGTCAATGTATATGATAACTTACAAATAACTGAATTGATTGAGCACACGCGCGGGATATCTTCTTCCAAAGATTCCAGTCTGACCAGTCCGTGTTATTTGTTAGAATGTTACAGGGATATGCTTTTATCAGATAATTATACGCTTCTCTAAGCAGTTCTGGATTGATCTCCATTTTAGAGACATCTACACTAAAGAAAGCTAAATTTGTGGCGATATACGTCTTTGCAGCTGGGTACGACCAAGAGAGAAGAGGCCTCAGATACAATTTCCCTGTAGCTTGATAAATTCTCGCTACAAAAATAGTGTTCTCAAGAAGGCAGGCTATTAGAGTGAGCAGTGTCACTAAAGGCCTAAAAAATAGTTTTTTCCTCTTAAGGATGGGCGCCACGTAAGACTGGAGAAATGACAGTCGTAGCCCTTTGTACATGAGCCTAGCATTTTGATGCCAATCATCAGGTGACAGCTGAACACCTAGATATTTACTTATGAAGTAGAGGAACGAGACCCTTAAGTAAAAGCTAGCCTCCAGTATGGCCTCCTTGAGGTCTTTCTTGTCGAAAGCTGAGAAGAGTTTAATTTCCGTATATTCCTTTATTTTTCTAGGCAGTTCAGGCACTTCTTCTTTTAGTTTCTTCATACTATCGAAGTACCTCTGGAAAAGCTCAGCACGTTCCGCGTATGATGGCTCATAAAAACCCTCAAGTAAAGACAGGGCCGTGCAAATCTCCGTAAATACCTTAGCACAATAGAACATGCATTCCTGTCTCTGTTTTGGCGAAAGAGCTTCCGTTGGCGTATTAATGACTATTTCCAGAAGTCTTGACATCATAATTGCTCTATTGGACAGAGTGATGAATCCACATGAAAGCGCCACCTCCTCTTTTTTGACGGGGATTAAGCTGTGGAGATCCTTACCGTAGAGCACTTTGCTGGCAACCTTAAGTTCGTACTTGCTGATGTCACAATTGAGCCGCCTTAGGCTCAATTTTGGAATCACCTCTATACTTAAGAACGTAGGCGATACTTGGATTATCCTAGCGATTTCTTTTATCATTCTGTTAAATCTGATTGGATGAATTCTAGAATTTGTAACGATGAAGATGTCGTAGTCGCCTAAAGGCTTGACCCTTCCATTCGGGAGAAGAATGACGCTACCCTCACCTCGTCCATAACCTCCTGCTAGCAGTATACATTCGATTGTCGGATAGTACTCAAGTAATTTACCAACGATAATTCTCATATGTTCACTGATCATTGAGTTGACCTTGGAGTCTTGAATATGAGTGAAATTAATCTTCATTTTCGTTCAAATTAAAAGAGTTTCATAGTAATTCTGACCTAAATAGGAGGGTGAAGGCGCCATTAGTATATACGCTGTCAATATGATGGTCTTGGAAGAAAATTTCTGAGTTGGCATTCTCTTCAGGTGTAAATGTGTATCCTCCCGTCCTCTCTCCAACAGCAGACTCTATGGCTCTTGACCATAACCCATGCTTTATGTAGAGGTCGTGTAGTAACAGAAAATGAGTTGGCATTCCTGGAGCGATGTAGAAGCGTGGATAGGGGACCTTGCAAAAAGTCTGACTTGAAGCCCTCGCGAGAAGCATCGCAGCATCGCCTCTCAAATCAACGGTAACGAACTCCTTATGCCTGTAAGGGGCTGAGTCAATCCACTGCAGAAATGCGTCAATCCACTCTGCAGTCGCCTTACCTGCACGCGTTGGGATCATAGCCGAGTAATAATCGAGTAGTCTATCTGGCGCTAATTCGTTTCTAGGATGATACATTAAGTCGTTCTGATGCGACGGCAACAGCATGTTCATGGGTAAAACCAGCAAGAAGAAGAGGATGAAGACTACCCGGAAGCGCGGTTTTCTCAGCTTGATCAAAACCATCGCCATGAATGAGGTGAGGAAAAACAAGAAATTATTAATCATCCTGTCGGCCGTCATATATAGCGACACGATGGGTGCAATATCCACGAATAAAATAAGGCCTACCACAGAGCAACCAGTAAGCACATAAATAGCCTTAACAGGAGACTTTATCCTTCCACGGATGCAATCGACTAGTCCTAGAAGTGCCCCCACTCCTACCATAAGGAACTGCAAGTCAAACCAGGCAGTGATGAGAGGTCCCCTAGGAGAGCTCAAGATGTAGCTTGTCTCAACCCTTCCCTCAAGGTAGAAAGACGTCAATCCTTCGAGGAGACGCCTCCCCTGTCGGATGTTATGAAAGAATAAGGGGGCATTTACATAGATTGACCATGATAGCATCAGAATCGCAAAGAGGAGGAAAGCATCTCTGAACAATTTACTTAACCTTTGTCCTGTCCCTTTGTCGAGACATGGAACAAACCTATGAGCAAAAAGGGAGATTAGTAAAAAAGACAGCAATATGAGGATGGCAAAGTAAGCGCATGTATAATGAGCAGTTACTACTCCGAGACCGAAAATCGGTGCAAGTAAGCGATGCTCTCTTTTCAATAGGCAATGGATCATCAGCAATAGTAAGATAATTCCAAGTACCGAGCGTGGCAAATCTAGAAATGTGGTGAAGAAAAAGATTTGAGGAAACAACAATGTAGCAAGATATGTGACAGCGGCATTCCCAAAGAAGCTACGTGTCACCAAGAAGACGAACAAGGGAACCAACGCGGCTATCGCCGGCGTGAAAAGCCAGTAGTAGAGCTCAATATCCACCCCAAGTACGTCGGCAAGAACAGAGGGAAAAATAGTAGCGCCTAATGCACCCAGATATTTATGAACTGGAGGGACCAATCCCGGACTAGTGAGGAATGGATCCCAGTGTTTTGGGAACCATACCGCTTTGGCTGATTTGGTCTCGCGTAGAATATCGCATCCCATGAGGAAATCGAAACGCGTTGCCCTCATGTAGCATATAGAGAAGGATAGAACGAGAATGAAAACGAGAAAGAGAGCTCGATTAAGGTCCTGTCTCGACCTCGTTAGCAACGGTAAAGCGAGTATTAGTGAGGCTAGAGATTGGAGAGAAACTCCTAGGAAAAGTAGCCAAAGGGGAAGTGGGGAATTGGATGGAACATTGTAAAGGTATAAATGCACAAACGCCGTGCCTACTGTTAAAAGGGGAAGCGGTAATTTCCGCATAGCCCCTCCACTCAGGCTCATGATATCACTCGAAGACAAAGTCATCTGGTTTGTACTCAATCAGCTCAATTTCATCGAATCTTGCGCCGAACTTTTCGCGCGGTAGCAAGGCATATCTTCCTTCAGGGGTCACTTCCATCCTATTTCTGAGCGCCCACCATTCAGCAACCTCGGAAGGTAATGTGACCCAGCATTCTAGGTCACCAGCGACATCCTCGATAAACTCTTCGTAATAGCTCACCATGTTTCTGCGACCGAACAGATCTTCATCGGGATGAATGATTACGTTGCAGAGACCACCGAGGGATTTGATGTATTCTTTGAGAGTTTTCCAAAGCTTCAGAGTTTCTGTTGGAGATAGGCAGCCGAGGTAAAGCAGCTGATAATCCTGGGGTAATGTAACTACGAGTTCTACTAAGTGTTCTGAAATCATGAAAGGATAAACGGTTCCTATTCCATGGGACTTTCCGTCGGTTCGTGAATATACCTCCCAAGATGGTATGGAGGAATCGTAAAGGAAACCCGTCTTCTGAACTGCGTGAACGATTCCTCGGGAATGTTGAAGCAAAGGAGCTCTAAAGCCCTTCACCTGACTCCCGCTAACCTTCGTTAACAATTGCTTAGACTCTCGAAACCGTTCAGCCAGTTCATTTTCGCTGGCAAAGATCAGCCTCCCGTCGTGTCGATAGCCGTGTGAACCAATCTCGCAGCCCTCAGAGACCAATCCTTTGATAATTTTTGGCTGAATCCGATAACGCTTGATTGGAATGTTCCAACTCGATCTTACCCCATACTTCCTCTCAACACTTCTCAACAAACCGATCCCTTCCTCAAACCCAAGCTTTGTATCAACATCGTGGGTGACCACAGCCGCATACTTGGCACCCCTCACCCAGAACCCCAAGGTCTTCACAGGTTTTTGAGACGAGATCGTGACAGCCGCGACAAGTAAGTACCTTAGGCCGTCAAGATGGCTCATGTGTGAGAGGTATTTATCTAGTGACGTGTTGCAACGTGCAACCAGCCCTTGGACCTTGTTACCTATTGATCGAGATATCAAGTTAATGGGGAGCCAGGAGTACGCCTTAAATAGAAAGCATGGTTTAAGGTCCAACCTCCCTTCAAATTCCTCCATTTCCTTAACCAAGTCCACAGTTAGAAGGTAAGTGTTGGTACCTCGAACTCTAACGATGATAGGATTCCGTCTAGAGTAAGCCATCGCTTCAACTGGTCCTGTGAAATGGAACAGATCCGACACGGAAAACCTAATCGTGGCTCCGTTTCGAACTTTCAGATTCAGCTGTAGCCATTGTTTTGTGTGTTTAACACGGACGTTCAGGGCTTTGATAAGTCTATGAAAATCAGTGGTATTGGACGGAATGCATAGTATGGGCCCATAGTTCTTCCTCAAAATGTGAGCATATCTATGGTAGTATAAGGTCAGCGTAAATCCTTTTAGGTTAGTTGGGTTAAGCTCAAAGGGTACCTTAAAGAAATTTAACGCCTTCGTGAGTGGCGTGAGGGCCCTCTTGTAGCCTACCAAGGCTATGGTGAACTTCCGTGCTTCAGTCCTCATAGGAAACACCTACGCTCTTGTTATAATAGTGTTCTTCCGAAAGTTTTCGACGGACTACTCCAGCCTTGCCTTCACCACGGCCCAGAAGCAGTTGTCCAATAACACCTTCGCATGGCTATATCCAAGTTCCCTGTTAAACCACTTCGTCACCTTTATCTCCTTTACCCTATACCCTTTCCTAACTGCCTGGGCGAAGAGATAGTTTTCAAGTGCATACCCGTCCAGCACCTCTTGCCATACATTGATGCCTTTTAAGATGTCCATATGGAAGGCCCTGAAGCCGTTGGTGGCGTCGGTGCTCGGAAAACCTGTTACCAGCCTGAAGCCAAATGTGAAGAGCCTCGTCAGTATAGCCCTAGACAAAGGCATGTTAACAGTTCTCTGCCCGTTCAGGTACCGAGAGCCCTGAGCGAAGTCGAACCCTTCGTGGATCAAGGGGTATAGAAGCTTAGGAATCTCCCTTGGGTCGTCTTGGGCATCCCCACCCATGATCACACATATCTCCATACCCTTATCCAGCCCATACTCGATGCCCCTCCTGATGGCTGCCCCCGTGCCCCTCCTAGCTCCGTTATGGAGTACGATTGCCCCAGCCTCCTCAGCCTCCCTGGCGGTGTTGTCGACTGTTCCATTATCTATAACGACAACCACCAGGTCGACGAAGGAGGAGCAATGCTCCACGATTCCCCTCATAACCCGTCCTATCTTGCCCTCCTCGTTAAGTGCTGGTAAAACTACTATGATCCCAGGCTTTCCCACTTCCTTTACCTCAAGCCTCTCAAGTTAATAATCGCATGCCAAAGTCCTACAGATATTTATGCACCGCATCGGAAACATACTTAACCTCTTCATCGGTGAGCTCGGCGAACATGGGCAGCGAGAGTATTTCTTTAGCTGCCTTCTCCCCATTCCTCAGCCGAGATGAGTAGCTTCCTTTATAGGGAGGTTGTAAGTGTATCGGTGTGGGGTAGTGGATCGAGGTCTCGATTCCAAGATCACGGAGCTTTGCTCTTAACGCGTCTCTCTTAGGAAACCTGATCACGTAAAGATGATAAACGTGCTCTGCTGAAGGGATACAATAAGGCGTTTGAACCTGGGCTAGGTCTTCCAACAACTTATCATATTTCTCAGCCACATCTCTTCTCCTCGAGTTCCACTCATCAAGATGCTTCAACTTGACTGCTAGTGCAACGGCCTGCACCTCATCAAGGCGGGATGTGTACCCCGGTATAAGATGTACATTTTGCTCAGTCCGTCCGTGATTCCTCAGCTGCCTAATCTTTACGGCGACTTCTCCATCATCTGTTGTGACTAAACCCCCGTCGCCTATGGCACCCAGCGGCTTTGTTGGATAGAAGCTGAAGCAGCCAACATCCCCCATGCTCCCAACCTTCCTGCCCTTATATGTCGCTCCATGAGCCTGGGATGCGTCCTCGACCACCAAAAGGTCATGCTTCTCCGCAAACTCTCTAACGGCCTCCATATCCGCTGGCTGACCATACAAGTGAACAGGGATGATAGCCTTAGTCTTAGCGGTCACCCTAGCTCCGAACACATCAATATTGTACGTTCTAGGGTTTACGTCGACGAAGATGGGGGTTGCATCCGCATGCGTTACAGCTTCAGCCGTGGCGAAGAAGGTGTTGCAGGGCACAAGAACTTCGTCTCCCGGACCTACACCCAAGGCCTTCAAGGACAAGAGGAGTGCGTCTGTGCCGCTGGCCACTCCTACCGCAAACTTCGTCTGGCAGTACTCAGCGAACTCCTTTTCAAACCTCTCTAAGTTCTCACCGAGAACGAACCAACCCTCCTCAATGACACGGCTAATATGCCTCTTTAATTCAGCCTTGATTGACCGAGTCTGTCTCTCCAGCCCTATTAACGGAATTTTCATCGGCTTCTCCAGTCTTCTTTATATGGTTTATCCGTTAAATCCGTCTTACACTTCAGGTTGAAAACTGAGCCCACGACTTGGGCGGGAACCCCGTAAGCCACGGAGAAAGGAGGAACGTCCTTGCTCACCACGGAACCCGCCCCTATCAACGCCCCTCTCCCAACTCTAACATAGGGAAGGATGGACGAGTTACCACCCACCTGAACCTTCTCCTCGATCGTCGGTCCACGCATACACTTCCTAGAATACTTGCATCCTGGATGCAAATCGTTAAGCGTGACGACGCCAGGGCCTAGAAACACGTTGTCCTGAATGGTCGTGTACTGAGCGATGTAGCAGTTATAGTGAATCTTGACGTTGTCCCCTATAACACATCCATAATCTATGACTGAGTTCGACCAGATCTTCAGGTTGTTGCCTATAACGCAGTTCTCCCTTATCACCACGTTATGCCCCGTCTCTAGGTTCTTCCCGATCTTACTCCTCGGATCTATGAAGGAGCCGTCGCGAATTATCCATCCAAGATCCCTAATGACTTCTCTCTTTAGCGTATCGGACTACACGCTCCACCATTCCTCATCGATCTGTGCCCCGCCTCCAGCATCCTGACTACGGCAACCCCCTCCATGCCCCCGCTCAGGGGAGCCGCTCCTTCCCTGATGCAGCGTAGGAAGTGCCCACACTCCCTCTCCAACGTGTCATGAACGTCTACCTCCCAGACCTCGGCGTTGACGCTGCGCAACTTCGATCCTTCTAGGGAAAACTTCTCCAGGCTGATCCTCGTGCTTCCACGGCTCGAGGGATCCTCGCAACTCAGAATCCCACTCTCACCAAGCAATGTGATCCTCCTATCTCTAGAGTGGTTGATCCAGCTTAGGTATATAGTAGCTAAAACCTCATTTGGAAAACGAAGGTTTACGATAGTAACATCATGAAGAGGTTGAGAACCGCTGCCGAGTGGTGGGGCACCTGTTACTGAGACGATTGAGGGGCTCTCTCCGGCTAGATACCGCGTGATGGAGACTGGGTGTGGGCCCAGATCCCAGAGGACATCTAATCTCTGTGTTAGAGGACATCCGATCCCCGTATCGACGATGGAGTTCGTCATCCAACATCTGATGTGCCTTAGCGAGCCTATCTCCCCTTCATCTACTAGGCGCTTCAGCTCCTGAACTGCCCTGTTATAAATGAAGGTGTCCCCAACCATCAAGATGCAGCCGTTCTCTTCAGCAAGGCTTATCAGCTTCAGCCCCTGCTTCGATCTTAAAGTCATAGGCTTCTCCAGCAACACATGCTTCCCTGCTGTAAGGCAGTCCTTGGCAATCTGGAAATGGGTGGGTGGAGGCGTGGCTATGTATACGGCTTCAACCCCACCCCTAGCGATCATACTTTGGTGGCTTCTGAAGAGAGTTGCCTCCAGAGCTTTGGAGGCAGCCACCTTCAGCGTCCCCTTATCTACGTCACAAAGGGCTTTAACATGTGCACCCAGGCTACTGAAGATCCTAATCCACTTGGAGCCCCAGTGCCCACAACCCACGATCCCTATCCGCACTCCATCTTCAGGCAAACACTCGCACCTCCAAATTATTCTGAACGAGCCCTGATGTTGCTACGCGTGTCTCCTGAACCTTCCTCCATACCACCTGCCTCTCGCCCTTTAAGTACTTCCACATCCCCATGAGCAAGAATGCATTATGCGTAATGAAGGAGATCCCACATCTCCGAGTGGTAGGTAACGAGGCAAGAATGAGCGCCGGCAGAACTAGCACTGGATACCGAAAGGCAGCTAGAAGTGCAGAGGTGTAAAAGAGGGCCCCGACGATGGGGTTTAAGAGGTGGAGGTACAGCTCTGGAATCATGATGGAGCAGGGCAACTTTAACCTCCCATTTAGCATGAGACGTAAGCATCTAAGCCAGAGGCATACCATCTGTTGAGCTCTCCTAAGCTTCACCGCCACTTTCCCTCTCCAAGTATAATAGATATAGTTGTAGGTCTTTGCCTCCGGGATCTGTAGACACCTGAACCCCCTTTCAGCTACGCTTATGGCGGCTCCCATATCGTCCCCACCACTGACTTCGTCAAACTTCTTAAGGCACTGACGCTTAAAGGCCGCCAACTCCCCGTTGAACACTAGCGTTGAATGGATCCTCGACTCTCCAACCCTTATCGGCTCATAAGCAACGTGATATGCCACCTCAGACCTAGTAGCAGAGGATTGGTTAGGATTTAACGGAACCTCCATACCAGTCACAGCCCCCACAGAGGGGTCTCCTAGGTATGAGAGAAGGACCTTAAGCGCGTCTAGCGCCCAATAGGTATCCGCATCGGTTGTCACTATCACATCTCCCCTCGCGGCTTGAAGGGCTAGGTTCATCGCCCTCGCCTTCCCTCCCCGCCTCTCCTCCTCCATGATCCTCATCCTAAACTCCGGGTGTTGACTTGCAAATTCCTTCGCCAGAGAAACGGTTTTATCCTTTGAAGCGCTGTCCACAAGGATTACCTCCATACGCTCTCTGGGATAGTTAACCGTTAGAAGATTTTGAAGCCTGCCTAAGATTACTTCTTCCTCATTATAGGTTGGTAGTATCACCGTGACCTGAGGCGCGTATGAAGGATTAATCTTCACACTCCAAGGATGGGTCGAAGCCACGCGTCTCATCCATAGAATGTAAATGAGGGGGACACCTATGTGCATAAAACCCAGCATACTTAAGGCAATAAGGATAAAGTCTACCATGACTCCTTCAAGACAAGCTCTCTATTACCCACTGCAATCCAGCTGGGCTCCAACCAGCTTTCTCTCCCCAGAGACGTGGGCCACCTATGCGTCGAGTACGAGGGAGAGATCGCACCCACAACAGTGGTCTTCGCGGAAGAGGGTGACGAAAGCGTCTTCGGCCTCCACGCCCTAGAAAGCCTCGGGCTCGAAGTAGACCCTACGACGAGCCAAGTGAGGAAGAGCGAGGCGCTAATAGCCCTATAACCAAGACCCTCTTCTCGCATATACAACGCATCAGCCTCCCTTGAAACTAAAGGTTCCTTCTCCAGTAATCGAGCATGTCGGATAACGTCTTCTCTATAGGAATCTTCGGCTCCCAGCCTAGCCCACGTAGCTTAGAGTTATCGCCAACGTAAATAGGGTCGTCGTACGGCCGCATCTTCTTAGGAACCTGCCTAACCTTCACATCCTTCAACCCAGAAAGCGATATGGCCTTCTCTAGAATATCCTTCATCTTGTGCCCTTTTCCCGAGCACAGGCTATACGCCTCGCCCGGGACTCCTTTCTCGGCCAGTAGCCACAACGCCTTCACCGCGTCCCTGCCATCCGTAAAGTCTCGAACAGTATCTAAGTTGCCAACCTCTAATACATCCCTTAAGCCCTTCTCTATCTCAACCAAACCCTTAGTGAAGTCCGAGCAAGCGTCCTCAGTCTTCCTTGGACCCGTCATGTTGAAGGGACGAACCCGAATAACCCCCATACCATACACCTTAGCGTATAGGTAGCCAAGCATCTCCTCGCCGACCTTGCTCACCGCGTAAAAGCTTGTGGGCCTGAAATCGGTTTCCTCCCTCATAGGGAGCTCATCCTCACTCCTAGGCCCGTACACCGCACTCGAGCCGACGATCTCAATTAGGGGGTCCGTCTCCATTTTTCTAACGCTCTCGAGAAGGTTAAGCGTCCCTAGAATGTTGGTTCTAAGCGTTAACTTTGGATCTTCCCAAGAAACCGTGACGAAGCTCTGGGCGGCCAGATGGAAAATGTACTCTGGCATTGCCTCACGAACAACCTCCTCAACCCTCCCATCGTCGTTCATATCGCAACTTAATATCACAATTTTGTCTTTCAAGTGATCTATGTTCTTCGCGTCACTGTAAACCATCGCATAGACTTCAAGCCCCTTCTCTAACAGAAGGTCAGCCAGATGAGAGCCAATAAAGCCCTCACAGCCTGTTATCAAACACTTACCCGAACCCCTCACATCCAAACCATAAGCACAACTCACAAGATGGACGGGGTCTTAAGTCTCCTACAACGGGAGAATCGCTTCGGTTCAACAAGCATCCTCCATGACAAGTTCAGGAAGGGATCTCAGTATCGTATACCTAACCTTGAGTGACCTAAGCATAGCTTCAAACTTTTTCTTAACAGACTCCACGTCCTCGTCTTTACAGTCAATCCACAACGTGATTCGCTTCATCGCACTGTTCGCCAACCAATCACCAAGCCTTTACGCGCCTTTCCATCACGTTTTCTAACTAGACGCGGCTATGCATCGTTCAGCCTGCTTAAACTCTTGCCAAGCCTGGTCAAACTCCTTGATGGTATCCTCCGTCTTCCAATGGTACGGCATCTGGACAAGGATCTTGTATGGAATTGTTATGATGTGGGCTCCCGCTACCGCTGCCTCGTTTACATCTTCAGGCTTACGTATGCTTCCAACAATGATCTTCGTAAGGAAACCCCCCTTGTCGATGATGGTCCTTGATTCTCTGATAACTCCTTGAGGATCTCCGCCAGAGTCCCTCACACGGTTGAAGAAGATGCTCGCATAGGTGGC
>Ga0315314_1001040_pt1 | contig 26432 bp, 26 predicted proteins | sample TDP9_MG_FD_203631 | JGI IMG/M metagenome (GOLD analysis project Ga0315314, IMG submission 203631) | Freshwater sediment microbial communities from Lake Towuti, South Sulawesi, Indonesia - TDP9 | ecosystem: Environmental > Aquatic > Freshwater > Lake > Sediment | place: Indonesia: South Sulawesi... | reverse complement strand
CGAGTCTACCATTGCGTATTATGACGTGTTCTTTGTCGTCCTTCGTGACTATGCTGGATTTTGCGGCAAAGCTGAAGCCTCGAGGTATGAAGAGGCTGAAGATCTGCTTCCCAGTCCACAGCTCTACGGGGCGCTTTATGGCAGGCTCGGGAACCTCACCGGTGTAGCCCGCAGCTACAAGGAGCCTGCACACCTCGTCCTTAGTGAGGACAGTGGACTTGCGTGTGAGGAGATAAGCGGCGCTGAGGAGGTCGGTCTTCGCGCCTATTATTGGGCCCCCGTAGCGAGGTGAGAGTATCTGATCTTGAACCTGCATCAGCAATCTTGCTTCCGTCCGCGCCTCTTCGCTTTGTGGGACATGCAGGTTCATCTCGTCGCCGTCGAAGTCAGCGTTGTAAGGTGGGCACACGCATGGATTCAACCTGAAAGTCTTGTAGGGTAGCACTTTGACCGTGTGAGCCATGATTGACATTCTGTGAAGTGACGGCTGTCTGTTGAAGAGCACAATGTCGCCGTCTCTGATGTGACGCTCGACAACGAAACCCGGCTCTATCGCATCTGCGAGGCTGTCTCGTTCCGTCACAAACTCGAGCCTGACTCGCCTCTGATCAGGGCGCACGATATAGAGAGCGCCAGGGTACTGGTCTGGACCGTTCCGAATCAGTCTCCTCATTTCCTCGATGTTCCATTGCGTAACACGCTCAGGAATGGTCAACCTTGCAGCGACATCTACCGGAACCCCAACTTCGCTGATGTCGAGATTGGGGTCTGGCGAGATCACAGTTCTCGCGGAGAAATCAACACGTTTTCCTGAGAGGTTGCCTCTGAACCTGCCCTCCTTTCCTTTCAGGCGTTGGCTGATCGTCCTCAGTGCTCTACCCGACCTATGTCGAGCCGGCGGTAGGCCGGAGACCTCGTTGTCGAAGTATGTTGTGACATGGTATTGGAGGAGATCATGTAGTTCCTGTATGATGTTGACTGGAACACCAGATTCGAGTGCCTCCCTGAGTTTCTGGTTGATGCGGATTATGTCGACGAGTTTGTGTGTGAGATCGTCTTCTGATCTGATGCCTGACTCGAGGGTGATGGAGGGCCGCACCGTAACAGGCGGCACTGGGAGGACTTGTAGAACCATCCATTCTGGTCTTGCAGCGGACGGATCCATTCCGAGAATGCGAAGATCGTCGTCGGGGATCCGCTCGAGCATTTCCCTGATTGCGCTGGGTGTCAGGCGAGCCCCGGTCTCGTCAATGAAAGTTGTGGGTTTCTGATGCTCGATTGTGTGTTGTCTCGTACCACAATGCGGGCATTCCTGAACTTTCTTCGCCTCCTTCATGATTCCGTCAAAGAAAGTCGTTGGGACTTCGTTGAGGCGTTTCTTCTCTTCAAGTATCTTCGCCTTGTAGTTCTCGATCCTCTCATTTGACATGAGGATTCTGCCGCAATTTCGGCACGTCACGGAGAGGAGTTTGTGTATCAGTTTCGCGAAGGCAACGTGAATTACAGGTTCGGCAAGTTCAATATGTCCGGAGTGGCCCGGGCAACTTACTGCCGTGTTCCCGCAGGTTTTGCATTTTTGCCTGGGCTCAAGTGTTCCCAACCTTCCATCCATAAGGCCCGAGACTATGGGAACTCCGTCTTCATCGTATGTATCCGCTGTCTGCACCTCAACAGCTGAGAGACGACGAATCTCGTTCGGAGATAGCAGCGTAAACCTGATGCTGTCGATGATTTTGGTTGCTTCTTCAATCATGGCCATCTTATGCACGCTCGGAAATGTTGAGTCTGGGAGCGACGCCTAGGGCCATCAATTCTTGGAGAAGCAGTTTGAATGCGTAGGATAATGCAACAGGAGAGATCACCGCGCGCTCGCCACAGATCCTGCATATGTACTTGTTCTGCTTGATATCGTGGTACGCAAGGAGCCCGCACACCTCGCAGACCATCACTGTGTACTTGTCCGATTCCTCCAGAAGCCTGTCTCTCAGCAGTGCTGATGCTCCGTGTCCGATCAGGCAGTCACGTTCCATTTCACCAAACCTGAGCCCTCCACCGCGAGCTCTTCCTTCCGTAGGTTGTCTCGTCAACATCTGAACTTGGCCGCGCGCTCGCGCGTGCATCTTGTCCGCAACCATGTGGTGCAGCTTCTGGTAGTAGACAACGCCCACGAAGACATCAGCGATAAACTTCTTTCCGTCTATACCGTTGTAGAATATCTCACTCCCGCTGTGAACGAACCCGAGCTCAAGTAAGGAATCACGGAGTTGCTCAGGGCGCTCATTGCTGAACGGGGTTCCGTCAACTGGCTCTCCTCTGAGAGAGCCAACTTTTCCAGCCAGCGATTCGACGAACTGCCCTATCGTCATACGTGACGGGAAGGCATGAGGGTTGATGATAATGTCCGGCACGAGACCGTCATATGTGAATGGCATGTCCTGCTGAGGCACAAGTAGACCGATGACTCCTTTCTGTCCATGCCTAGAGGCAAACTTGTCTCCGAGCTCAGGAATCCGCGTATCCCTGACTTTGACCTTGACGAGCTTGCTGCCTTCGATCGATTCTGTGACAAAGATCGTGTCGACAATTCCGACTTCCGAGGGGCGCATTCCGACGGATGAGTCACGTTTGGTGGGTCCTTTGACCTCGAATTCTCGGTACTCTTCAAGAAATCGCGGTGGGCTGGTTCTTCCTACGAGTACGGTGTTGCCACTCACCTCTGCCTCTGTAGAGATGATGCCGTCCTCCTCAAGAAGGCGATAATATCTGTCACCTCTGTATCCTCTGGTGCCCGGCTCGGGGATCTCAAACTTGTCGCGTAGTCCTCCGAGATACTGTCTGCATTCACCCTCGTAGATCCGGAAGAACGTGGAACGAGCAAGTCCGCGGTCCACTGATGAACGATTGAACACTATGGCGTCTTCCATATTGTAACCTTGGAACGACAATACGGCAACCACGCAGTTCTGACCTGCGGGCCTATCGTCGTAGTTTATGATCTCCATGGGTTTCGTCCTGACAAGTGGCATCTGGGGATAGTGCAGAAGATGCGATCTGGAGTCTACTCGATTGAAGAAGTTCGTGCATGAGACTCCAAGAGCCTGTTTCGCCATCGCGGATTCATACGCGTTCCTAGGCGACTGGTTATGCTCCGAGTAAGGAATGATTGAAGCACAGATGCCTAACACGGTGTATGAAGTGAGTTCAAGATGCGTGGTGTCTTTGCCGATCTTAGAAACCTCGAGAGCGACAAGAGTGTTCTCCTCCTCGTCAGAGTCAAGGTATTCAATGATCCCTTTCTCGACAAGTTCCTCCCATCGCACCTCGCCTCTTTGGACAGCTTCGATGTGCTCCTGCGTAAGCCTGGGAACTCCATCTTCAACGATGATGAGAGGTCTTCGGACTCTTCCGCCGTCGCAGTTGACGTAGACGCAACCTCGAGAGTTCTCTCTTTCAGGCGGGAAGTGCGCTGCGTTTACTTCAGAGCTGATCTCACCAGTCCTGCGCATACGAACTAGTTCTTTTACAAGATTGCTCGGCTCACGTGCGACGCCTGCCACGAGGCCGTCAACGATCACTTTGGTCCCTGCGCTGACAAGTTTGCTGTCAGCTTCCTCGGTTGGAACTATTCCCATTCGCCGCAGCTTGAGCACGAAGTCCCTCGAATCGGTTCCAGTCGATAACGTGGAGGACAAGGCCAAGTTCTTTACGAGGCCGCAGTTCGATCCTTCTGGAGTCTCATTCGGACAGAGTCTGCCCCAGTGGGTCGGGTGCAGGTCCCGTGCTTCGAGGTTTGGTTGGCTTCGGCTTAACGGCGACTGAAGCCGCCTTAGGTGACTTAGGGTCGAGGAGTAATTCGTTCGATCAAGAAGCTGAGTGACGCCGACTCTCCCTCTAACCCAGTTGCCAGTTGCGACCGCGTGCTGAATCCGTTCGGTGATTATGCCTGGTCTGATCGCGTTGGTGATTGAAAGCTCTTGATGTCTTCTGATGGTGATTCGTTCGAGTTGATACTTTAGGTCGCGAATAAGGTTTCGGAACGAGATTCTGAAGAGATCTGCCATCAAAGCTCCTGCGAGCTTCAGCCGCTTGTTGGAGTAGTGGTCCTTGTCATCTGGGGTTCGCCTGCCCAGCTTCAGCTCGATGATCCTAGTCGCGATCTCTGCAAGGAAGAATGCTTTCTCTTTTCTTTCGGCCGGCGTACGACCGATGTGTGGGAGAAAGTTCCTGTCAACGACCGTCTCAGCCTTTTTCGCTCGATAGTCTTCGACTTGACCCGGAGCCAGCCGGTTTCCCACGTACAGTAACGCGTCCCTCACAGACAAGATGCCTTGCGCTTTTTCGAACGAACCCTCAAGCTGGTTTTGAACGGTCTCCTCGTCAGAAATCGTCTCAGCGATCTTGAGGTCTTCCTGAACTCCAAGAGCTTTCATCAAGACAACTAGAGGAATCTCAGCAGGAACGCCCGGGACCATGACGTAGATCGCTCCATCAGACTTCATGGTCACCTCGGTTCTGGCCCGAAAGCCCAAAGTCGTCGAGAAGATCTTTGCCTTGTAGACTGGATTGACTCCTGTCTTCTCTACGTCGACAAGAATCTTGTTGGCCGCTAGATCCTCCAGCGCGACTACGACACGCTCGGCCCCATTAACAATGAAATATCCGCCTGGGTCGATTGGATCTTCGCCGATGCTGATCATCTCGTCAGGACTCACCCGCGATAAGGGGCATATCCTCGACCGAAGCATGACAGGGAAGTCCCCAATGTAGACGACCTCCGTCTGGCCTTCTCGCTCGCCGATCACTGGCGTCATCTCAAGATGCAGCGGGGCGGCGTAGGTCAGGTTTCGCACCCTTGCCTCCGTGGGGTACACTGGCCTCTCGGATCCATCGACCTCGGTTACTCTCGGCGTGCCGATCTCGATCTTCCCAAGCTTGATCTTCAACGGATACTCTTCGATCTCGATCGGGATCGAACCTACCTCGTCAATGATGCCTTGGAGCCCTGCGTCGATGAAATCGTTATAGGAGTCGACATGCTGTCTAACCAGCCCCTTCTCCCGGAAGAACTCTTTGACGAGCCCCCACATTTGGGGCTCAACGTGAGTGATCAGGCTTGCTTCCTCCAGCCGAACTTTCGATAACGTACCGATAGACCACAACCTCTCCGGCAGTTGGACTACGGCGAGTGACTTTCACTATGTCCCAAGGCTTTGCTCCTATCTGCTTGGCGGCCGGGTCATCAGCCCTCAGGTAAGGAAGCTGGTGAGGCTTGATATGGAGGCGCTCCAGCAGTCCCTCAGCCTCTCGCCTCGGAACAATCTCGTGTTTAGGCACGAGTTGATGTTCAAAAACGTCTATGGCCTTTCTCTTCTCCTCATCCTTCAAGCGATCGTCTCTCTCCGATATACAAACGCTCATTAGGCCCCGAGAAATAGGAACCCTAGCGAAGCTCCCCCTTAGCACAAGACGACGCGCTAATAAGGCTTATGCGAGCGAGTTGTCGATCTCATATGCAACATTACCCCCGACGCCCTGAAAGCCTTGATGAGCTCTTCGCTCAGGTGCCGAAATTCTGAGAAAACGGTTTCATCTTGTCTCTTCAGGTTCTTCCGGCACCTTGGAACCTGAGTGTGCATAAATCGCTGTCTTCAAAACCTTCAAGCTAAGCAGAGCGCAGTCGATTCTTGTCGGTCCCGGGTCTGTTCCAAGAAGGTTGATGATATCTCTCTTTCCGAGTTTCTTGATCTCTGTAATTGGTCTCCCCTTCGCGAACTCGGTGAGCATGGATGCGGATGCGAAGCTAATTGCACATCCTTGTCCTCGAAATCTAAGATCCTCAACTCTATCCCGGTCGAGCCTCAGTTCGATCTCAATGGTGTCTCCGCATAGAACGTTGGACTCTCTGGCGCGGACATTTGCGTCTGGGAGATCCCCGTAATTCCTAGGATGCCTATAGTGATCGAGGATAGTCTCCTTGTACACGTCAGCGGTCATACCTTGAACATCTTCCTCGCGCTCTCAAGGGCCTTGACAAGGACATCGACTTCTCGCCTCGTGTTGTAGATGTAGAAACTGGCCCGAGCTGTAGCCGGCACCTTCAATCGCTCCATCAGCGGCTGCGCGCAATGATGCCCAGACCTAATGGCTATGCCTTGAGCATCGAGGATCGTAGCAAGGTCGTGCGCATGAATGTCTCCCAGATTAAACGAAATCTCCGCCCCACGTCTTTCCACATCCCTAGTGCCGTAGATCACTAGTCCCCTCACGTCTGACAATTTCCTGAGAGCATACTTCGTGAGATCCTTCTCATGCTGCCGGACATTCTGCATCCCGAGGTTCGACAAGTAGTCGACCGCCGCACCGAGGCCTATGACCCCCTCAACATTCGGGGTCCCGGCCTCAAACTTCCATGGAGGATCGTTCCATCGAGCGTCTTGAAGATGAACTTCCTTGATCATCTCCCCGCCGCCCATGAACGGCTCCATTCGATCCAGAAAGTCGTATTTTGCGTAGAGCATTCCTATGCCGGTTGGCGCCAGCATTTTGTGGCCTGAGACGGCCATGAAGTCACAATCCAGATCCGCGACATCGACCGGCATGTGCGGGACCGATTGGGCTCCGTCAACTATGACAGTCGCGCCCACCTTGTGAGCTTCTCGTGCCATCTCCTTGACCGGATTTATTGTTCCCAAAGCGTTCGAGACGTGAGCAAGGCTTAGGATCTTTGGTCCTTTCTTGATCATCTCTTGAAAGCTGTCCCAGTTGAGTACGCCGTCATCGTTAATCATGACGTAGTCGAGGTTGATGTTTCTCTCCCTTGACAGTATTTGCCAAGGGACAATGTTGCTGTGGTGTTCCATTTCAGTGAGTAAGATATGATCTCCCGGTTTCAGGTTCACCCTTGCCCAGCTGAACGCCACTAGGTTCAAGGCTTCGGTGGTGTTTCTTACGAACACTATCTCCTTGGCCGTCTTTGCGCCAACGAAGTGAGCGAATTTCTCTCTAGATTGCTCGAAAGCGATCGTTGCCTCTTCGCTCAGTCGGTGGACACTTCGGTGGACGTTTGCGCTATATCTGGTGTAGTACCGCTCAATCGCGCTAATGACGGACTTTGGCTTCTGAGAAGTGGCCGCGCTGTCCAAGTAGACCAGCGGCTTGCCACCTATCTTCCTTTTCAGAATCGGGAAATCCTTCCGTATCTTGGCAACGTTCAGCGCCATTTTGATCCCCAAACCATGGGCGAGCGTGGTCCGTTCACGAATGCTATAACATACGTCATACTTCTATATTTGCACGCCCCTTAACGAGCGGCGGCCAACTCTACTCGATCTGACAACCGCAACACGTACGCTTCATGATGCGACAGCTCTGAGTCCGGCACTCGACGATTTTCGGTACGGACCCCGACTTCTCTTGCGAGATTTCTTTCTTCGAGCTATCTTCCGAACCATTTCATCTTGGATCTCACTCATATCACGCCTCACTACTCCTACGTCTTCGGCACGTGGTCAACGCCGGCCCACCCGTGGAACTTCGTGCGGTATTCGGCGTATCGTTCTGGAATCTTGGACAACCTCTCTGGACTCCAGATGATCAGTTCCTTCTCGTACTCCGCCAAATCATAGTCCTTCGTGTAGTCCAGAGCCGCAGTCGGGCAGTAGTCAGTGCAAAAATGGCAAAAACAACAACGAACGTACCAATATTGCGGAAACCTCTTCTCCGGATTCTGTGGGTATATCCTCTGATCTGCGAGGCTTACCATCGTGATGCATTTCTCGGGACAGATCCACGCACATATCCCGCAGCCCGTGCAACGATCCAAGTAGAGCACATGCCTTCCGCGATATCCGTCCGGGAGTTCATGTCTTTGGTACGGATGCTTCACCGTGAAGGTCTTCTTGAAGACGTGCTTGAGGCCTTCCCAGAAAGGTGCGACCACAGACATTCTCTTCATCTCTTACCTGTCTGCTTCCACAGGCCAATAGTCGAGACTCCCGTAGATTATTGGCATGTCACCTATCCGAGCGCCTTTCAGCAAGAACGGAAGCGCTGGGAGGTTCTTGAATGAGCCCGTGTTCATCTTGACTCTGTATGGTTTGTCGCTTCCGGTTCCAACAACGTAGTGGTTTATCTCTCCTCGGCATGATTCTATTCTGCCGATGGCCTCTCCCTTAGGAACCACGATAGGACTCTTTCTCGCAATCGGGCCTTCTGGGATATCCCGTATGGCCTGCCTAAGAATCGCCATGCTCTGCTTGATTTCCTCGAATCTCACTAGCCACCGCGAGAGGCTGTCGCCTTCTTTGAACGTAGGAATCTCAAAGTCAACCTTATCGTAGGCACCGTAAGGAGCATCCTTTCTCACATCGCATGGGACGCCGGAACCTCTCAGAACCGGCCCGACGACGCCTAGCTTTATCGCGTCTTCCTTTCTCAGAATCCCAACGCCCCTTGCTCGCGCTATGAAGACGGGATTGTTCACGAAGATCCGGTCAACCGCGACGAGGTGTCGCTCAAGATAGTTCAGCGTGTCGAGCAGTTTCTCTTTGAAACCTCTTGGAAGATCCCGCCTCACACCTCCTGGCGGAAAGAAAGAGAAAGTCATTCTGGCACCTGTGAGCATCTCTGCAAGATCCAAGAACAATTCACGATCGCCGAAACCGAACATGTACATTGTTGTATGCCCCGAAAAGATGCCCGCCATAATTGCCATGCCGTAGAGGTGGCTCGCTATCCTATTGATCTCGCAGAGTATAGTGCGGATGTAGCGGCCGCGCTCTGGCACCTCCACTTTCTGAAGTTCTTCGATCGGAGCGATGTACGACCAATTTAGGTGCGACGAGTCTGCGATGTTGGGGCGTTCGAGCATTGGTATGTTCTTTATCAGGTTTCTTGATTCGGCTATCTTCTCGCATCCTCGGTGAACGTAACCGATGTCGGGTGTCGCCTCAACTATCAGGTCGCCGTCTGTTCTGACCATGATTCTCATGTGACCGGAGCCCGGATGTTGAGGGCCAACGTTCAGGTCAAGCGTCGACAACTCATGCCAGCTCCGGGAACGTCACGTCCTTTCTCATCGGAGGCGGCCCTTCCCAGTTGTCTTGAAGCAAGAGCTTCTGGAGATTCGGGTGACCTTCGAAATTGACCCCGAACATTTCGTGCGCCTCGCGCTCGAACAGGTTGGCGCTTTCCCAGATCGTTGTAAGTGTCGGTAATCTCGGCGACTCGCGATCGACTTGGACCTTGAGCGAGAGGACTATGTGTTTCAGCTCATCATGGGAGTACGAGGAGACGAGGTAAACAACCTCGATGCTCTTCTCGTTCGGATAATCAACTCCAGCGACTGCGATGGCGTGATCAAAGCCCAACCTCTGTAACGACGCTGCAACCTCTCTCACGGTCTCCCTGAGCGGAATCACAGAGATACGGCCTCTTCGTTCCACTCTTGCGTCTTTGAGAGCGTTGCCTAGCTGCCCCTTGAGAGTCGATACGATTTCTTCTTCCGGAACCGCAGGCGCTGTCATGATCTTGCGTAGACCTCCTCATGACGGATCTTCTCTCGCAACTTGATTACGGCGTTCAACAAGGCCTCAGGCCTAGGGGGGCAGCCTGGAACGTACACATCAATCGGTATGGCCTTCTCAAGTTCGTTGATTATGCTGTATGAGTCATGGAAGAGTCCGCCTGAGCATGCGCAGTCGCCCATCGCAATACAGTACTTGGGGTTCGGCATCTGTTCCCACACGACCTTTACCCGTTTCAACATCTTTTTGGTCACGGTGCCCTCGATTATCAGAAGGTCACTTTGACGCATGGCCCCCACCGCGGCCTGCATGCCGTATCTCTCAGGGTCGTACCTACCGCTCATCATTGCTCCTAGTTCGGCTCCGCAACAGGCGGTCATCAAGTGAACGGGCCAGAGGGAGTAGATGCGACCCCAGTTGACTAACTGCTTCAGAGGCGCAATGCCTACCATCCTCTTGACAAGATCTCTTAGACTTCCAACCCACAGTCCAGGAGCCGCCCTGCTCATATGAGAAGGATCTTCAGCTTCGTGCTGCCTTGGAGACTCTGCGCTCGTTCTCGGTCACCTCGTCTCTCATTTCATCGCTTCATCTATGAGCGACTTGTTAGGTTTCGCATATCCGACAGCTGCCGAGATTCAATCCGGGTTCAAGGCGTTTGTGAAGATTGCACATGAGCCTGCCTCTTCTCACACGCATGGACACCTCATTCAGCTTGCTCATGACCTGTACCTCTCCTACCTTTCCGGAGACGAGCAGGGAAGCAATCTTACTGGCGGCTTCGTCGACATCGGCAATCCCTTCGAGTTTGATGGCGACTCCTCGCTTCTTGTGAAGGTACTTGCTCACCGCAGGCTGGGTGATTCCCAGCAGCCTAGCGGCCTCTTGCTGAGTCATCCCATGTCGGTCAACGAGCCTGCGAACGACCATTGCCCGAATTGCTGGGATGACTGATTTGGATGCAATCTCATCAGGCAGCAGCAATGTTCCAACCGGTGAAGTGGAGCTCTGTGCCGCTTATTTAAGCATGACATAGGGCATGATCCTTGACCGATAGACATGGGGAGACGGGTTCTAGTTTCGTTTGGGTCTCTCTTTGTGCTTCTACTGTCTCATCCTCTATGAATGGTATTGATTCTGCTGTGGAGTCAAGCAGCATGTACTATGCGCGTGCGAGAAGGCGTCTTTTTCCAGAGTCATCCATCAAGAGAAAAGGGGAGCTCCCAAGTAGAAGCGCAGAGGTCTCAAGATGACAGAATTGCTCTTCTTCGCTTCAGCCTGCAGATGGTGAACTGGTTCGATTGTCATTTGAAATCCAAGAACTCCCTGACATCATAAGAGTGATAGTTCTTCTCAACCTAGGCAAGGGCCATCGGCTCGAGCTCCCGTCACTTAAGCGACGGATAGACAAGATCTGCGCAGGTCACGTCCACGTCGAAATGAATGACCTCGATCGAGCGTTGAAGGAGATGGCCTCGGAAGGACTGGTTATGCTTCAAGACGGAGCGGTCCAGCTGACTGAGCGAGGCATCAGGCTCGCCGAGGAATGGCGAAAACTCCTCTTGAAGAAGGACCCTGTGATCGAAGTTGTCGCTGGATTGGCCGACGGATCAGTTACGGGACTGGTTGTTGTGCTTTCTGCGTTCATTGCAGGTCTGGCCACCGATGCTGCAGCGTTCGCAGCCTTTCTGACATTGACCTCTGTCTCAATAACTAATTTCTCGAGTTTCATGCTTGGTGGGATAACCGAGGATCTGGCAGACCTGATTAACCTGCGGGCATTGATGGACTACAGTCTTAGCGATATCCCTGACAAGGCAGAAAGGGACAAGTCTCTAGCATTGGTTAAGCACCTATTCGTCGTTCTACATGGGGAGATAAGCAGATCGAGCCTTCAAGCAGCAGCGATCTGCGGAACAACTACATTTCTGGCAGGCATCATGCCGGTCATGGCATACTTGACTCTGCCGAGTCCTCTAGACATCGTTCTCTCATTGAGTTTGGTAGGTACCATCGTTGGCGTTTTCCTTGTGAGATATCGATCCAAGAAGACAAGAGTCCATTGGAAAGTCACGCTCTTTGAGACAATTGTTATTGTCGCAATTGCAGTGCTCGCTTCACTACTGCTCGGACGCAGCGCCTAGATCCAAATGCTAGCCGCAAGGCCGGCATGAAAATAGTGAGCATAGTCGGGAAATGTTAGGGACAAACCGTAAATTCGAGCCCGGCTCCCCTCTGCACATGATCGAAGCTGCCTACTTGGCTGTCGCCTCTATTGGTGTGCTGCACGGATTAGAACCTGGACATGGTTGGCCAGTTGCGATGGTCTACGCGAGCGGCCGGCCACATCCCTTGACAAGAGCCTTCCTGTCAGGGTGGATCATCTCAATAGCACACCTGGTCTCGTCGATAGCTGTTGTAGCAGCCTATGTTGCTCTGAGAACCGTCTTCTCGTTCTCGATTCCATACATCAACATCATTGCTGGAGGTGCGCTTGTTGTCTTGGCCGTACGATTCCTGATGGAGAAACCAAAGACAGACCTAGAAGAGAACCATGGCCATTTACACGATGACTTCGAGGGACGACGGCATAGTCACCCACATACGCACAGTGATGGCTCAGTTCACATCCACAGACACAAGCATTCGAAGAGGGTGTTTCTTTCCTTGGCTAGTATCGCAGGTTTCGCATTAATACTGGGTTTCGCTCATGAGGAGGAGTTCGCTCTTCTGGCGTTGGCGGTTGGCGGGGTGGATCCGCTGATACTAATGGTCACCTATGCTCTCGCAGTCATGGCAGCTTTGATCGGCATCTCAGTGTTTTCGGTCGTAGCCTACTCCCAAGTTCAGAACCGACTGAAGAAGTATGAGTACCTGATCCCCAAGGTCAGCGGATTGATTCTACTCCTTACCGCAGCAACATTCCTTCTGGGACTTAGGTAATCCAGCCTCAATCAACCGAATCTCTACAGCGGCGGGGACTTGAACAGGAAGCAGCTTGGACATGTCTTCGTGGAGATGCCCGTAGAAGTTGGTTAGTTGGTTATTGATTCCGTTGTGAGGCCAGAAGGCAAACGTGACATAAGTCATCGAAATCGCGTCGGAACGTATCCAAGAGACAGATTTCACAGCACGGCAGTTCGGAGCGCAACATCGATACAGCTAGTCATGAACAGGCGGCACCCCATCTAGCCAACATTATGGCAGGCAAATCGCAGAGGGTACGATTGTGGCTTTGCAGAATCCCAACGGCTCGGACATTCGCCATTGGAAATGGCAATATTGAGTTTCAACAAATGCCTTCAGTGGTTGGGATGTCGGTGGAGTTGGCGGGCACAATCCATATCGAGAAAGAAATCAAGAGCCCTGTGTCTCGTGTGTACAACGCCTTCAAGCAGACAAGAGCTCTAAAGGTCTGGTATGATCCGCGATGCCGCCTCAAGAAATTTGCCCGAGGAGGCAGGCTTGTGGGGGACAACTATCCGAGCGCTGAAATACTCGCGCTGGTACCAAACCAAACTATCGTGCATCGATACAACGACATTGTCTCAGGTCTGGGCATCTGGAGCTTCATCCAGAAGAAAAATGGCAAGTTCACACGGGTCATCTTTGACCACATTGACGCATACGACAGCACGGACGATCGAGACTCGATAGCATTCTACTGGAAGGGGCTTATCGAAAATCTTGCTGCCTTCTCTGAGCATCGCGAAATTCCCTTTGATCATGACTCAGGTGAGTACAAGGAAGGAATGAAGCCAAGCGCTAATCGTGCCTGATAGCTGCAGCATTCACGCTGACAACCAATGTGAGCCCGCAAACGACTTGACCAATCATCGCGCTTAAATCCCGACACCCCGTCCGAGCGAGCAAAAGCAACGCCTGGTGGAGAGGCAGGATGGACCTGGGATCTCTGATCAGCCAATCTGCAACGCGAATCAAGAAGAACTGGATACTTCTAGTCCCGCCGATCTTGAATCAAGTCGTGATTCCCTTCTCGCTGCTTGCGCTGGCTGCTTTCACGGTGTTTCCGTTTGCGACGGCTCTTGCGGCAACTGGAGACGACTGGGGGAGCATATGGGTCATCGCAGGCGGGGTCCTCCTCTTCGGAATTGCAGGCTTTCTCATCGAAAACTTTCTGACCGCTGGGTGGGCATACATGAACAAGCGAGTCGTCGCTTACGGCGAGACGAGCTGGGCCGATCTTTGGGTTGGGGCTAAGAAATACTTCCTGCCCATCCTTGGCGGCCGACTGCTGATCGGAGTTGTGGCGGTTATTCCAATCGCAGCGGGCATAGCGGCAATCGCGGCAAGCATAGCCTCCCTTGACATCGGACCGCTGACTCCTCCTGGGGAACTCGCACCGGTCACAATTGCTGGCCTGATTGCGCCACTAGTCATACAATTGATTGGGATTGTCGTGATTGTTGGATTGATCGAACTGGCGCTCTACATCTTTCTCCTTCCTTGGGTGCAGGCGCTCGTAATGGATGACCAGGGAATCGTGAGATCCATCAGATCCAGTTTCACATTCGTGAAAAGGAATTTTGCCACGATGCTAGGTTACCTCGTCGTCTCCACTTTCACCTGGATAGTTGCGGCTTGGTTGGCATCGCTCTTGTGGCCGAGCTTCTCCTACTCTGAGCTGACTAGACCTGCAGTCTATCTGAGCGGCGCCCGTCTGCTCGGAGTCTTGCTCGGAGCCACCAACATCATCTATTCCGTGGTGTCTGCCATCCTCTCGGCGTTCTTCACTCTGTTGCTCTTCACCATCTACGCCGACAGAACGCATGTGCCGCTGGGTCAAACCAGTGCTGTCCAAGTGACTGCTGCTGCTCCTGTTACTCTTGGACCAGCTGGACCACGACGCGCTCCCCGCGGGATGAAGTACTGTCTGAACTGTGGAGTGATGCTGGTCTCGCTTGCCGTCTTCTGCCCGCAGTGCGGGGCAAGGCAGCCTCCGTTAGCGCCGAGCTAGGTCGATTTCGAGCGTTTCAGTGACTGAATTGTCTCAGTCGGTGTTGGGTCTACGCCGCGCGCTAATGCCAGATAGAAAGACACATAGTCGCAATAGTAGACTGCGGCGAGAATTGTCGCCAACCGTTTCGGGCATTTCACGGAGATCTCATGCGCGTCTTTCCCTGTGGTCTCGTGTATCAAGTGCAGCAGCTGATCGAATTGCGCCGATTCGTCCTGACGTTCGCCTCCTCTTAGGAAGACGACTGACACGACGTCAGCGAACTTTGGTTCCGTAAGGATGTGCCATCCTTCAACTTCATTATGAAGCATTTCAGGAAGAACGTCAAACTTGGCGAGAATCTTCGAATTCTCATTCAGTTGATTCTTGAATCTCCTACCGGCAGCTTCCAAGAGCCTCGATGTATATATGAACGGAATTGCGCCGCTAAGTCGGACCGCCAGTTGCTTTGCGTGATTCTCAGCCTGAGGCCGTGCAAATCCGATGCTCTTCTCAAGTTCTCTCAGCTGCTCTGTGGCAATTGCTAATTCAGATTGAGTGCTTCTATGGTTGCATACTCCCCATCTTTGAAGTATGACCAATGATGCGGACAGGAGATGCGGCAAAGCTTCACGAGGTCGCAGCCCCGCTCTCACCTGCACATGAGGGGCCTTGAGTTCTCGGCACATCCTCAGCAGCTCGCCTTCCGAAGCGATACAGGCGATTCTGCTCTTGCGCTTTCTGGCCTCTCTGAAAGCATCTAGCGCCTCCGCTGTTTGGCCCGAGTAGCTCACAAGAAGAACACATGTGTCTGCGCCAATGAAACCCGGAAGCTTCGAGTCCCTGACGACTTCGATCGATACACGAGCTTCATAGAGCCAGTCTTTTAGTATGTCTGCGGCGATCGCTGATCCGCCCATTCCGACGAATGCCAACCGCGAGGGAGATCGCCCAAGGGGACGCGGGAGCGTTTCGGCTTTGAGTGCGGACTTGTAGGCTTGCTCGTATGCGTTTGGAGTCTCCTCAAGGATTTGGAGCATGTTCTCCCGATCGATCTTGGCCGTTGCCGATCTATCGTCAAGGATTCCTATTTGCATGCGCGACCCGAACCATCTTCTCGGCGTATTGCTTTCAAGCCTTCTGTATTTCTGGTGAGAATTGCGCACAACATATAAGGCAGGTTCAAGTGTAGCACGGCGAGTTTCAGGATACGGATGTCGTAATGGGAAAACCTTCGAGGGGCCTGCTTGCCGCTCGCAAGCTGAAAAGGCGACACAAGCGATTCCGTTGGCACTATCCACCCTACAAACGCCGCATGCTCGGCCTCGACTACAAAGCCGACCCACTTCAGGGAGCCCCTCAAGGCCGCGGCATCGTGCTCGAGAAGGTTGGTGTCGAATGCCGCCAACCGAACAGTGCCGTACGAAAGGCCGTCCGAGTCCAGCTGATAAAGAACGGAAAGGTGGTCACCGCGTTCCTGCCGGGCGACGGCGCCCTCAACTTCATTGATGAACATGACGAAGTCTGGATCGAAGGTATCGGCGGAGCTGAGGGAAAGAGCATGGGAGACATTCCTGGAATCAGATTCAAGGTGTATGCCTGCAACGGCGTGTCTCTTGATGCGCTGTTGAAGGGTAAGAAGGAGAAACCTAGACGCTAGTAACCTAGGCCGCGTGGCTTTTCGAGATCAGCGCCTCGGCTAGCGAATGCCCACAATCGCTCGAGTGGCGCGATGTCGCTAGGACGCTGGAGTAATCCCTTCTGAGAAACGAACCTGTTTGACGACCCCTTGACTGATAAGCGCCGAGGCATTCTCAATCGGCAATGTCGCTAGGTCTTCAGCCTTGAAAGGCCCATACGTCTTCAGATCGACACCGATGATCGCGGGGAAATCCGAGAGAAAGCGGACAACTTCCAACTTCGCCTTAGCTGGTTCGCTTGCAGTCTTCTCCTCAGGCGCGATGCCCGGCTCGCCTAGCTCCTCGATGAAGCGGTAGCGGTCTTCCACGTGTATCGCAACTTGCTTTGCGAAGTCTGTCTCTTGCGGAGTGAGGCTCTCGGCTGCAATATCTTGATGAGAGAGGGCTGCGTCGACGATCTTCCTCATCCTTGTCTCGGCGATCCCTGCAGCGAGCCGTCGCAGTATCTTGAATTCCTTCTCGGAGAGCACTTTCTGAGTTCGGTCTTGCCCCGGCACAACTGAGGCGGCCTTCGATTCGCCAAGCAACCTCTCTACGTCAGGATAGAACGATGATGGAAGCTTCTGGAGTGTCTTCTCGCTCTTCTCCGTCTTCCAGATTCTGTAGAGTTCGTCTCGATTCATTTCTGTACAGGCCAACCTAAGCCCTTGCAGAGCAGGAGCATCGCAGCCGCGGCTGGAAGGGTCACGTCCTCTCCCGTGTAAGGTCCATATGTGGTCTTCCCTACCCTGAAAGCGGGCGCCTTGCTAATCCGAACCGTCTCTTCTCCCTCAAATGCTACAGGATCGGTGAAGGGATCAAACGCGTCCAGGTCCCGGACGGCCATGGCGCGGAGGCCTGTCTTTCCGTTTAGCGTCTCAGGCAGGCGGATCAGTCGGTGAGTGTCCGTCGTCACAACGGTGTCGATCTCCGCGAGCAGCGCCCCTTTAGAGATCGAGCGACTGATCATGGCTTTCCATGCTGTGTCCTTTAGGCGAAACCTGTCCTCGAACTCACTCCAAAATACCTTGTTCCCCCAGCGCTCCGCTCTTTGCGTTCTCTCCTTGACGATCAGACCTGCTTGACGACGCGAGAAACCCAAATCCGCCAGCTCGTCTTCTGTTCCCTTCAAGATTACGCGATGAATCTCTCTTGCGAAACGACCACGCCAGCCCGGGTCATCGGGCTGTGGGCCGACAATCACGTCCTTCGGCTTCTTGTAGAGACCTTGATAGAACGCGTCAAGGCCCAACCCCATAAGATAGTCAACGATCTCCTTTCTCTGCGATTCGTCAAGTCTTCGAACCTCGTCAGTCCTAACGTGAAGGTGGTAGCCGCGATGGCCTGAGAAGTAGATGTGCATATCTTCTTCGGATATCCCGAAATCGTTCTTCAAGAAATCCACGAGTTTGAGCACTTCATTCTTAGCGGCGTTCAGGCACTCGTCACAGAACCAAGTGTGTTCCTCCAGCTTTGTCTTTCCGCAGCTTGGGCATTGCGCGGGGGGTTTTCCCTGCTTTGTCAGGCCGCAATTGCCGCAGCTCCACAGGTCATGATTTGCCTTGCAGGAGGTCTCGATATGATCTGCATCTACGTCGAAGACAAGATCGGATCCAAGCCAACCTTTTCTTTCCATCTCTTGAGCTGGCTTCGCGTAGTACGCGGTTGAGTAGTACACATCTGAGGGGGCAAGGGTGAGTATCATGTTGACCAGTTCTTCGCGCGACGAGACCGCCTTGTGCCTGGTCATGAACCTCTCGCCGAACGCCAAGAACGCGAACTCTCTCGCCTCGAAATCCTGCGGGAGACTGATCCTGCTGCCTTGCTTGCGGTAGTACTGCAAGAAAGCCTGTTTGATGAAACTCACTCGCTCCGTGTCATGTGGGCCACTCGTGGCCGTCTTGCAGCCGCTCCTCGTTTGCCCGGTCAATGCTGGAGGTCAGAGAAATCTCTTGTTACTGGAGCAACTGGTGATGCATTGGACAGGAAGACAGCATTTGCATGTGCTTTGCTGGACTGCGTTCGCAGTCTCCTCGATCTCAATTCGTAGAACAGTATCAGCATCGCAACCGGCGTGGCAACTACCATGACTAGTTGCCAGTCAGTGACGGTTGCCCTCCATTGAGCCCTGAGTGAATGAGGCGAATCCATTAGCAGAACGCCGGACGGCAGGTTGTTTCCGTGCTCGTCGACCCAATGGTCGAAGATGAAGCTGATCCCTAGCAAGTTTCCGAAGCCGACTGAAGCCTGCAGTGGGGTGACGGTTGGATCTGCGTAGCTTCCAGCTTCGTACCATCCTTCACCTTCGGTGCTGCCAAGAGAAGACTCCAAGGAGAGTAAGTATTGGACGCGTACATTTGGTTCGAAGATACCGTTGGAGGAGTAGGTTGTCTGACCCCCTGCAACTTCGTACCTCGTTGAATTTGCCGTGAACGACTGGCTAGCAACTTCGAATGTGTGAGCCTCTGGAGATGGAAAACGCAGAGTCAGAACCTCTGACCCCTTCAGAAATCCTTGAGGTTCCCCGTTCACGATGAGCGCGACGGCGAATTCAGAAGGGAGCGATCCCAAGAACGATGACACCCGGAAAAAAGCGGTTGCCGTTCTCGCATCTGCCTTTCCCCAACCCCACTCGTTCGACCCGCTGGACTCTTCGATCAATCCTGTGTAATCGTCGAGATTTGCGCCCTCGGTCAGAATTGTTCTGACTGATTCGGAGGTCAGCGATGGGTTGTATTGCAACATCAGGGCGACCACGCCTGCGACGTGCGGCGCCGCCATACTAGTGCCCGCTAGGGCTCGATGATACTGATCAGGGTCATTGCTGCTCGGGGAAACGTCCACCGAACGGGCTGCGGCGATAAACAAACCTGGAGCGGATATGTCCGGTTTTGTTCTACCATCCCTTGTCGGACCACGAGAGCTGAAAGGAGCGATCTCGCCGATGTGATAGCCCTCCGCGCCAACATTCTTGCCCAACTTGCTGACCCAAGAATTCTTGGTCACGTACGCGCCGACAGCAATTGCTCCTCTCGATGTAGCAGGAACCGACACTGTCCCGTTAGGGTTGATCGTGTAGCCTTCGCCAGGCGTGAAGGATATGCCTGGAAAAGAGCAGCTGTCACTGTCAACCCAAGCGTCCCATACCAGAGGAAGACCACCGTCCACAAGATCTAGAACCACGCTCCATCCGGAAGCTTCCAACACACCCTGTCTCTGAACCGAGACCATCAGCTCTTTTCCCTTGGTTGTCGTCAGTGAAGCGATTGTGACGAGCCCATCTGGAGTACCTGTTCCGTCAGGCGCGGTCGGTCCATGTACCTCTTGTCCAGAAGGTGTCAGAAGGGTGGCTGAGACATCTCTGTCGCTTGGATACCAGAGGTCCACCGTCGCGCTGCTAGCTTCCCCGAGAAGTTGCCAGTTGACTTTCGTTGACCCGGTCTGGCTGAGAGATCCCGTTGCATGACCCTCATTGTCGGCCTCGTTGCCTGCTGAGACAACCACGACAACATCTTGCTCATTCAAATAATCAAGCACAAGTTCAAGCGGACTACTATCGTCATGCCCTCCCAAGTTTCCTCCCATACTGAGGCTCACTACGAGCCTCATGTTGAGCTCGCTGGCCTTCTCCAGGAGATATCGTAAACCGTCCATGATGGCAATTTCATCGAAAGTCCAACTTTCGCCATCACACAAGGGCGCACCGCTCTTTACGACCAACAGAGAGGCACCCGGCGCGACTCCGCGATACCTGCCTGACGCCAATCCCGAGCTAACAGCGATGGCAGCTACGTGGGTGCCATGGCCAAAGGTGTCCGTCTCGGAACATTTGCGGGCGTTGATCTCACTCCATGAACATTCGACGCCGTAGGTGAAGCCTTGCGGTGGCTTCCCAGATCCTGTCTGATCCCATAATGATACAACCTTCGAAGTGCCGTTCGGGAATTTCAGGTCCGGATGAGATAGGTCGACTCCAGTATCGATGATCCCGACGATCACGCCCGACCCGTCAACTGGTGTGCCGCGCGAATCTGTGACGTTCTGCCAAACGAAGGCGGCTCCGATGTCGAATGTGCTCTCGTCAAGTGATGGGCCGAAACTTCGAGACTTGAATACTCCAGAAACAAAATCGAGACTCGCCGCCTCTTCAAACGCATCGGGAGACAGCTGCATCGCTGTAACTCCACCCATTGAGCCTGTGACTACTCCCAGCGAATCAAGCCTCATTCGTTGAGACGATGTGATTGGGCTGGGAGATGTGACCAAAGCTGCAACCATCCGGGGGATCCTGTCGGTCGGATGCTGGTCGGTGATCATTAGGAAAGGGTCGATCGCTTTCGGTGACTTGATCCGACTCGCGCTCTCGAAAGCAGAGAGGTACGCGACCGAGAACAACAGCAGCATGATTACGAGACAGCATCGAATTCGGGTCGATCTCATGTACTATCCCTGGTAGCGAGAAGGCTCTGATATCGTTCTCATTGCTTCTTTATGCGGTAACAGGTTTGGAAGCTTGCGTTGTCCTTTGTCTTCTAGTTGCGGCCGTAATCAATCTCGCTTTCTTCCTATAGTAAGAAAGGGGGTGCGCGATCGTGGCGCATATCTCATCGGGATTGAAGCAGATGCTGTGGGTCTTCATCGTCTTGCAGTTTGGCGGAGTGTACTTTTTCTTGCCGCCGCGTCTTCCGGAGATGTGCTCGACCTGGTACCTAGCTATCCGCTCGCTGAAATCGCTTTGGGTCCGAAACATCTTGACGATGTCCTCGTTCGAGATTCCAATGTTGCTTAGGAACGCTGTCAAGGCGAATCTGCCGATGTGAGGAACGTGCTTTCCGCTGGATAGGTTTGAGAGCAAAACCTTCATGCAGGGAGGCATGGCGGCGGCTAGAACGGCCTTGGGAATCTCCTCGGCAGGATAAAGCTGCGCCCTTGCGACCACGAGCCTTCTGATTCTCTCAACTCGCGGAGCGATAGCCTCCGGGACGGATCCATAGTGACCTACGATTCTTGAGAGGACCCTAGCCTCGACTTCCTCCTTCAAGAGTCGAGCGAACTCGTCTCTGTGAGAGTACACGTATCCTTGTTCTAGGACTCTGTTTGTGAGTTTCCAGTCTGGGTCACGTATCTTCACGGCATTTCTAAGGTAATCCGGATAGGACACGCTAAACTCGTAAAGCGTTTCCCCGACTTCTTTGTTGACAATCTTGGCCTTCCATCCGAACGTATGCTCGGCGATCTGGACGAGCACGGTCGGAGATTCCGTCTTGAGGAGTTCCTCTGCTCGTTTTGACTCTGCGAGCGCATACCTTCTTTGGGATCTTTCGTCACCCGCCAGCGCGATTAGCATCAATGCAGCCGGGTACGCTAGTATTTCCACGTCGCCCTGAAAATCTAGCTCAATCCTGCCGGCCGTCAGCCCGCTAGTGATTCTCTTCTCAGCAAGATCTAGAATGACCGAGAATTCCGCGCTTGCAAGTTCCTTGAAGTCGATGTTCAGGCTCTTGACGTATTCAGATGCTTCGTTCGTAAACGGATACTTCGCATGATCTAGTCTCGTCAAGGTCGTGTTCAAGTCGATTCACCAGCCGGCTGGGCGACTGGCGCCTGCCCGTATGTTAGGTCGTAGTTAAACTCTATTCGGCCTCAATCCTAGGAGCAAGATAGTACAAGAGTCGACCTTGTTGGGGTATGTCGAACTCTAGCCGGATCGGCATGTTGCTGGAGAACTCGACCGTCACAATCTCTGAGGTCGAAGCGCCAGCTTTCGTAATCTCTGAGAGATAGTTCAGGTTGAAAGTCGCCTTCGAGGGCTCTTTCACGTCAAGTTCAAGCAACATCTCGCTTCCCTTGTCAAGCTCAATGACAGCGCTACTCAGTTCAGTGGTTGCTGCTGCGGTCAACTTCTCCGGCGTAGTTTCGAGTCTGACGTTGTCGCTGACCGCCTGTACGTCTTCGATGATGTCTCTGAAGATTGAGGTGGTCAGTTTCACCTTGGTGTTGAACGTTATCTTTGGTGTTGGCACTTCTTCCTGTGCTGGGTCGAGGGTGGGCATTGTGAATTTTCGCATCATCTTCCCCTTGAGGGTCAGGTTGAGTTTTCGAGTCTTCTCGTCATAGAGCATCTCGAGGATCTCTTCGCTGCCAACACGCTTGAGTAGCTTCAGCATGGAAGCTAGGTTGATCCTAATCTTGGTGGGCTGTTCGCAAGTGTACTCTTCAAAGGCGGTCTTTTGCCATTCAAAATCAACCATCGCCACGTGAGAAGGATCCATTGACCTCAGCTTGATACCTTCAGGCGTGGCGTTGAAGTCTGCTTCCTCAATCAACGTTGAGATGGCGGCGAGGAGATTCTTCCAGAGCCGCGCATCACTGATCGATGCTCTGAACACTATGCATTCCCTGCCCTAACGTGGTCAGGTGCCAATTTATGCTTAACCCGTTGCTCACTTCAGGCTCATTAATCGTGTGGGGCTTCCGAAGGCTTCTCTCCGCTGGTGCCTCTGAAAGATCGATCTAGTGATTCATTTCGCTCGTTCGAGTCTAAAGATGACTGGCCTCAGTCCGTCTGTGCAGCACGAGTACGCCACGCCTTCTTCCTGCATCCAAGGATAGCTTCCGCCGAATCTTATGTGCGATATGTCGCGTTGTATGTCCGCGAACGCCCAGCCACAGAACCCTTGGGGGCACATGCCTTTCTCTGATACGAAGGTTTCGCCTTCGTTGAGTCTCGGACAGGTCTGACCGGTCTCTTCCGAAACCATCGGTGGTGATGATCCGAACACATCTTTCATAGAGAGCTTCCTGCCCACTGTTATTTTCACATCGTAGGGTTGCATGATTTCTCAAGAAAACTAGATCGCGCCATATCGTATTTGAACTCGAGGTCGACGAAACCCCAAGGTGAGGGATATTTCGGGGCGCGTTCAAGGCATCGGGTGCGGTACATCCTGACTCGGGTGTAGGACACTCTTCGAAATTGTGTCCAGCCTAGTGCCAATTTGGCCGATAAGTGGCCAAGAACGCACGCAAACTCGCGTGCGTGTATTTCAGGAGGTCTCACGCCAAGTTGTCCCGCAGCTTGCGCACCTGAAGAACTGGGTGGAAGACTCGTCCGCGCCGCGGGTCTGCACCAGCCAGTAGAAGGCTTCCTTGTGACCGCACTTCGGGCACTCAACCCTCATCTTGGGGAGAGTCCTGATCTTCTGCTCCTCTTTGCCGATGACGATGATGTTCTCTTTCTCTGATTTCAGCGGCTGGATGATCCTCTCGGGCTTTCTTGTCTCATACTCGCAGCTTGGGCAGCTCAGAACGATGGACTTCGCCTTCTTGACAGGTACTAGCCTCGCCCCACACTTTGGACAGAATCTCAATTTCCAACGATCCGCCACGAGAGTACTACTGTGCATATTAAAGCATTCAGAGCCGTCCAGAAGTTGCTTGTTCCGCTGGCTGGTCTGCCTAGATCTGAGCGTGCTGTGTTAGGGGAGCCGCTCGCTCAGGAACCTCTCAAGCGAGGAAGCCGTGATTCTGGCGACCCGAGTTGCTTCTGGGAGACCCTCCTCGGAAGCGCAGATTGCGAGGAGTTCCTCAAGGTCGATCTCTCCTAGACCCGCAGAGTAGACTATGAAAGATCTTGTCGCCGCCCTCCATCGGCTGCAGGGCAGCTTGGCGAACGCCTTCAGGATCCGGTGTGGGATCTTCACCGAGCGCTTAGAGAGACGCAAGATGGGATCCCTCTGTCTGAGGACAGCTATCACTGGAAGTTTGGTCTTCTTGCTGAGAGCGTCAATGTCGATGTACCTTCCATGCTTGGTGACCAGTTCGTCCAGCGCAATGACTCTGAGCTGAGGAAAATGCGGCGAACTGACTATCATCTTGGCTATTCTGGGAGTCAGGTCAACTGCATCTGGAGGGATAGTTGTTCGCATGACTCCTTCGAGCCATCGATTTCCCCTATACACCACTCCAACAACTTGGATCGGAATCGGGCGTCTGGAATGTGGAAGAACGCAGGATATTCCTAGAACGCGGATCTCCTTCTTGATCAACCAGGACTAGGCTTCCTGTCTTCGATCTTTTCCGCGATCGATTTGGCCAGTTCAGCGATCGTGTCAATGGGGGAATCTGATCTGGCGGCTATCTGGTCAACCGCTTCTTCGAGGCTGACTAAGTTGCTCAGATAGCCGTACACTAGCAGAGCCTCGACTGCGTTGGCGCAGTCCTGTCGGGTCGTGCGGCTTGGAAGCTCCTGCCTCAGCCCTGATTTCCTGAGTGCCTCAGCTAGGATCCTATCGCTGACTTTGATGCCTTGCGGCTCTTTGAGCGCTCTCGATCTTCCAAGCGAGAATACGAAGTTTACGTAGGCGTCTCCGAGTTTCGCTAGTCTTGAATCCGTGAGAATTCGCCTGAGTTGCGACCTGGCCGAGTCAGCTTGGCACGGTGGCTTTCTCGAATTTCTCCAAGAATTCGTTGCTCATCTCGCCTACCTTTGCCAGGGCTCGCGCTAAGGCTTTCTCGGGAGATGACTCTCTCTTTGTTCTCACGTACAGTACGGCGTTGGGTATCAGAGGATGCGGAACATCGTACCCCGCCATTTCAACGCTCTTGTCCTGCAGTAGGACCGCCTGAAGGAGATTGCAGAAGGTATGCCCTTCTCCTTGGATTTCAAGTCTCAACTCATTCTTCGACCTCTGCAAGACCTTGAGATTCAATCGCCCTACCTCACTTCAACTGCATATTCATCGGCCAAACGCCTGCGCTCCGTGTTGCCGCATTCACGGCACTGCAGTCTACGGTTCGTTAGAAGAAGTAAGCCACCGCATCTTGAACAATATGCTTTGATGACACCGAGTCCTCTGCCCGCAGTGGTGAGTTCCGGAATTCTATTCTTGTCGTTGAAGACTTTTGCTTTGATCAAGTCACCGGTCTTGCAGACATCCTCCATGTTTCGCTCGTACCGCGGGCTCGATGAGGAGATGTGTAGGATGCCTGTGAAAGGCTTGACCAGCACATTCGAGTCGACCTTGAAGATGCTGACGATCGCAGATTTGTCATGAGCATTTGTGACCTGACCGATCACGGTTGAACCATCGGTGGGCATTATTGGGATTCTGGCCTTCGGTAGCACCCTTACTGTTCTGTTTCTGAGGTCTACGACTCTATCGCCGGTGAGTTGCGAGTAAACGACGCCGTTACTCTCATAGGTCCCGGGGCCAGGCAGGAACTCCTCTGCAACACAGAGTCGCTCTCCGGGAACCACGAGCACTGGTGTTTGAAAATCTCTAGCCGGCATTTCTGATTGAACCTTGCTTCTTATCATCCGTTGTCGAATCGAGGATTGACTCTACCGGAGCTTCGTCCCATAATGAGAAAGGCCGTATATAAGCAAGGGCGAACATCGCCGCTTAATTCTTGAACCTCAGATGACATGCTTCAACCTGCTCACTAGACCAAGACAAGGGCAGACCGTAGGCAGATCACCAAGCCTACCGCAGGGGTCGACCGGCCGCGTTCAGGTGCCGTCGTTTACGAGCAGCGAACCATTTCTTGTCTCCCAGAACCACAGAAGTCTCAATCTGACGCTCGGGGATCAACCAGTATCTCCTTAGCAGCCGATCCTTCTCTTTGGGAGTAACCGATCGAAAGCCATGTTTCTCATAGAAACGAATTGCCCAGACAGCATCCGCCCATGTGCCAACGAGGACCGGCTGAGTTCTCTGCGCCATAAGAGAGGACAGTAATCTTCCTCCAACGCCCTGATTCCTTTTCTCGGTCCGAACGTAAGCGTGCCTGATCAGCGTGACATCTTGCACATGTTGAATACCCATTACACCAACCAGTAGACCATTTTCCTCATATCCCCAGAACCCGACGCCTTCATTCATTTCACGTCGAAGCTCGTCTCTAGATATGTAGGGATCCTTCCAACGGTCCGCGGGAATGACGCCTCTGTACGCTTGGGCAGCGTCGTTGATGATCGCGTAGATCGTCTCAAACTCGCTGCTGTCACACGGACGAATCATGACTTTCTTTGGCTTCGATCCTGTAGCAGTCAACCTTGACCGAATGCCTCCGCTTCCTGTGGTGCTCGAACATTCTTGGAATGTCCAGCAGGTACTCGTGGATCGCATGGACCGTACAACCGTTTTTCTCCAAGTATCCTACGATATGCTGCCGCGTTGCTGATTTGTGAATGGAATACACAACTCGCCCGAGGGCGATGGCTTTCTTTAGAAAGATCTTGTCAGTGTGTCTCTTCTTCGTTCCGAAAGG
>Ga0315314_1001039_pt1 | contig 26435 bp, 26 predicted proteins | sample TDP9_MG_FD_203631 | JGI IMG/M metagenome (GOLD analysis project Ga0315314, IMG submission 203631) | Freshwater sediment microbial communities from Lake Towuti, South Sulawesi, Indonesia - TDP9 | ecosystem: Environmental > Aquatic > Freshwater > Lake > Sediment | place: Indonesia: South Sulawesi... | reverse complement strand
TGCCCGACCAACGTTGGTGGGGCGCCCTTTAGGGTGCCGAAGTAACTGGGATAATTTTTGGTGTCGCTGGGTATAAAATGGGTAATGGGTGTTGGAGAATTTTTGATTTTTGATTTGTAGTGCAGGGGCTTGTCCCCGTCCCGATAAATCGGGACGCCCATAAAGGGCTAGACTACAAATAGACAAAAGTTACGCCCATAAAGGGCTACACTACACAAGAGCTGCCGGAATGAAGAAACGTGCACAGATTGAATCTCTGCCTCCAATGGGATGGTAAATTAAATTTGTTTGGGGCTATGGAGAAATGGAAGATAGAATTCTAATGAAGGGTAATCACGCTGTAGGTGAGGGAGCAATACAGGCGGGCTGTGAAGCCTATTTCGGCTACCCCATCACGCCTCAAAACGAGCTAACTGCATATATGGCTAAAAGGATGATAGAAGAAGGAAAGGTCTTTATACAAGCGGAAAGTGAAATAGCTGCAATTAATATGGTATTTGGCGCTTCCCTGGCAGGCGTGCGGTCAATGACTTCTTCTTCTTCTCCTGGGATAAGTTTGAAACAGGAAGGTATTTCCTACATGGTAGGTTGTGAACTCCCGGGCGTGATTGTAAATATTCAGAGGGGAGGGCCTGGTTTGGGAAATATTTCGGGTGCTCAGGGAGACTACTTTCAGGCGACAAGGGGAGGTGGACACGGAGATTACTATTTGATTGTGCTTGCTCCTGCTTCGGTTCAGGAAATGTTTGATTTAACCAGGGAAGCTTTCGATTTGGCTGATAAATATAGAAATCCTGTTATTATCCTTGCCGATGGTATTCTGGGCCAGATGCTGGAACCAGCCCGGATTGAGAAGAAGCCCTTGTCAACTTTTAAGGCTAAGAAAGATTGGATTTTGAATGGCTGTAAAGGACGAGAGCCCCGAATGATTCGTTCACTATTGATGGACGAAGGAGTCCTGGAAGAGCACAACTGGAAACTTAATAAGAAATATGAAAAAATGAGAACCTCAGAGGTAAGAGTGGAGACAGATAATCTCGAAGATGCTGAGGTAGCGCTGGTCGGCTATGGTACGTCCGCCCGGATATGTAATGAGGCAATGAAAGCTGCGAGGCGAAAAGGGATAAGAGTTGGATTGATTAGACCAATTACACTCTGGCCTTTTCCGGATGGAGTGATAGCTGAGAATTTAGGAAAACTAAGAGCGTTTCTTGTTGTAGAAATGAGCCTGGGGCAGATGGTTGAGGATGTGCGATTGGCGGTTAACGGAAAATGTCCGGTATATTTCTATGGAAAGCCTGGGAGCGGCATTCCAGAAGTGGATGTAATTGTGGATAGAATTGAGGAAATATTGAAATGAAGAAACTATTTTCACGACCAGAAAGCTTGAGAGCAAAAAGAAACCTGTATTGTCCAGGCTGTGGGCACGGGATTGTCCACCGCCTAATTGCTGAAATTATCGACGAGCTGGGAATAAGGGAGAAGACGATTGGTGTTGCCCCGGTTGGATGTGCTGTTTTTGCCTACGATTATTGGAATTTCGATGTCACGGAAGCAGCGCACGGTAGGCCTCCTGCTGTAGCTACCGGAATCAAAAGAGTCCTTCCGGATAGAATTGTTTTTACCTATCAGGGTGATGGTGACCTGGCTGCAATTGGCACTGCGGAGACAGTCCATGCTGCCAATCGAGGAGAAAATATTACCATCATATTCATTAATAATGCTGTCTATGGTATGACTGGTGGTCAGATGGCTCCCACAACACTTATCGCTCAGAAGACGGCCACTACCCCTTTAGGGAGAGACCCTAAAATTGCTGGCTATCCCATTAAGATTTCCGAAGCTCTGGCACAACTGGAAGGCGCTGTTTATATTGAGAGGGTAGCAGTGAATAGCGCCAAGAATACCATTAGGGCAAAGAGAGCGATCAAAAAAGCGTTTCAAACCCAGATAGATAATAAGGGATTCTCATTAGTGGAAGTACTATCTATGTGTCCAACCGGATGGGAAATTAGCTCCGTAGAAGCGCCAAAATGGATTGAAGATAAGATGATACCCACTTTTGCTTTGGGAGTAATAAAGGACAAAACCTGATGGCGAGGAAAAGTTAATGAGGGAAGAGATAATTATGGCTGGCTCCGGCGGTCAGGGAATAATGTTTATCGGAACTTTGCTTGCCCATGCCGCTATGGAGGAAGGATTCAATGTAACCTACTTTCCTTCCTATGGAGCAGAAATGCGTGGGGGGACTTCTAACTGCACGGTAATTATTTCTAATGATAACATAGGTTCTCCTGTGGTCACTAATCCCTCAACTCTTCTGGCGATGAATGATAGCTCTCTAAAGAGATTTGCCCCAGGAGTTAAGAAGAAAGGATTGATAATAGTAAATTCGTCTTTGCTGAAGAAAGAAGTAGAAGTCGATGACATCGAAATTCTGAACATTCCAGCCACGGAATTGGCTGAGAGGTTAGGAGATAATAAAGTGGCAAATATGGTAGTTCTCGGAGCGTATATAAATAGAAGAAAGGTGGTATCCCTGGAGCGCACCATGGATTCTTTAACAGAAGTTCTGGGTGAAGGGAGAGAAAACCTAATTGAGCTGAATAAAGAAGCACTCAGGAAAGGAGCAGAATACAAATGATTCGAAAAGCCAAAATTTCTGACATCAAAGAACTACATAAGTTGATAAATTTTTATGCCCAGAGAGGAAGTATGCTGCCCAGATCGTTAAACGAACTCTACGAAAACTTGAGAGATTTCTTGGTTTTTGAGGAAAATGGAGAAATTTTGGGCTGTTGCGCTCTGCACGTTTCCTGGGAAGATCTCGGTGAAATCAAATCTCTGGCAGTTAAACCTGAAAGCACCGGCAAGGGAATCGGCAAAAAGCTTATTGAGGGATGTCTTAAAGAGACAGAGGAACTGGGAATAAAGAAGGTTTTTGCCTTGACCTTTAATCCTGAGTATTTTGAGAAAAGAGGTTTTAGGAGGATAGAAAAAGACCATTTGCCACACAAGATATGGAGTGAATGTATAAATTGCCCAAAATTCCCTAATTGCGATGAGATAGCGATGTTAAAAGAAATGGGATAAGAAAAGGGGACAGGCTACTTTTTTGCCTTGCCGGAAGGGAGAGAATCAGAACAAGGCAGAGAGAATTGAAGTCGAGTTCCGGGAGAAGGCTTTGAGAATGAAAGGTTTTTCTATTTTACTTTTTTTGGCGGTTCTTTACTCAATATCTTCACCAGTTCTTGCTAAAAGCCATCTGGATCAGGCAAACGAATACGCCCAACAAAGTGAGCGCTATTTTCAGGAAGCTGTAAATGAATACAATTTAGCATTAAAGGACCCTGAGTCGAACGTTAATGAGGTGCGCTTTTTGCTGGGAAAGCTATATTACCAACATGGCAAATATCTGGAAGGGATTAAAGAGTTATCGCAGGTTTATGAAGAACGTAAAGATAATTTCCCCGTTGCAAAACTCCTTGCCCTCTCACATTTTATGCGAGGAGACTATACTGAAGCTCTGGCTATTTTCGACAATTGGGAGGAATCTAAGGATGACGAGTTTCTGTATTTTTACGGACGGACTTGTGAAAGGCAGAATCTCTTTGACCAGGCAATCAAGGTCTACAGAAAGATTACGGGAATAGAATACAAACTTCTTGCTTCTGAGCGTATTGACGCAATTAATGCTCAGATTGGCGTATCTACGGTAGGAGAAATAGAAAATAGGTTTGTACGGGACTTGATTGAGAATGCTCCAGGGCAGGAAGAGTATCCCAATGCAGGAGCAATAATCCTTTTAGAGAGTGAAAAATTTGAGATTTTACCTGACTATACTGCTACAGACGAGGTGCACTTCCTGGTCAAGATATTAAATGACCGCGGAAAGAGCTATGGTGAAGTGGAGTTAAATTATGATTCGACATATGAAAAGGTTGACCTCGAATATGCCCGGACGATAAGGCCCGATGGCAAAATAGTTCCCGTTGGTGACAAACATATTCGCGATGTTTCCAGATATCTGAATTATCCTCTTTATAGTAATGCCCGAGTTAAAATTATTTCAATGCCAGAAGTTACAGAAGGCTCGACTATTGAATACAAAGCGAAATGGTACATCAAAAAATTAATTAATAAAAAGCATTTCTCCCAGCACTATGGCATTCAAGGTTATGAACCGTACCTTAATCAGAGACTTACTGTAGTAGTTCCGGGAGATTACCAGTTTAATTTTAAGTCATACAATCCGGGCTATACAAATTATGATGTAGATTTCTCTCCAGAAATCAAGGAACTGGGCAATAACAAAATTTATTTCTGGGAATTTAGGAATGCTCCAGAAATCATTGTAGAACCCTCCATGCCTCCCTGGCAGGAAATTGTGCCAAGTCTGTCCCTGTCTTCGTTTAAAAGGTGGGAAGATATCTACGACTGGTGGTGGAATCTGGCAAAGGATAAAGTGCAAGTTGACAAGGAAATAGAAACTAAGGTGAGACAGCTGACTAAGGGTAACAAGACCCCGGAGGAGAAAGCCCGGGCAATCTACCACTGGGTGGCCTCCAAGGTGAGGTATGTGGCTGTGGAGTATGGGCAAGCAGGATTCGAGCCCCATTCTGCCATTGAAATTTTCAAAAACAAGTACGGTGACTGCAAAGATCAGGCTATGCTTCTAATTGCAATGTTAAAATGTTCAGGAATCTCAGCCCATCCTGTATTAATCGGTACCAAGGGGTGCTGGGTTCTGGATAAAGAGTTTCCGGTTTTGACTTTTAACCATGCTATTGTAGCGGCGGAAGTGGACGGAAAGAGAATCTTTTTGGATCCCACAGCGGAAACAGCCTCCTTCGGAGATCTTCCCAGCTCTGACCAGGATAGAAATGTTCTGGTGTTTGATGAACGGGGTCAAAAAATTGAGAAGACCCCACTCTTTCCCTCAGAGCATAATAAAGTTTTCAAGACGATGGAGATCAAAATTCAGAGTGACGAAACCGTATCTGCGATTCGAGAAATCAAGACTTTCGGGATCCATGACCAAGGCCAAAGAGCCTGGCTTAAATATACCAAGCCTGTTCTGGTTGAGGAGCAGCTTAAGGAGAAGATAAACACAATTACGCCTGGAGGAGAACTTCTCAATTACAGAATAAGCGATGTGGAAGATCTCAACCTGCCGGTGGAAATTAGAATGGAATTTAAAGGGCCGAAATTTCTGACCAAAGCCGGAAAAAATAGGCTCCTTCCAAAATTTGGAAGCTTCTCAGCCTCTTTGGTATCCCGGGAAAAGCGTAACTTTCCATTAGATTTTACAGCACTCTATGAAGACTGGACAAACATTAAATTAGAACTACCCGGCCACTTAAGTGTGAAGTATCTACCTCCGCCCATCATCAAAGATACTCCATGGTTCACATATACCTATAAGTACACCTTTGTTGAAGGGTTGATTAGTTTCGAAGAAAAGTTAATATATAAGAAGACCCGGGTTTCCGTCGAAGAGTATCCGCAATTCAAGCAATATTGCGAAGAACTCGCCAGGGAAGCCGATAAACAGGTTGTCCTGGAAGAGCTTTCCGAATAGATTCCTGCCGAAACCATCAAATCTTTCTCAAAACCGTTCAAGCCCGTTTATATTTACTTGACATAAGATAGCTAATTTTGTACACTCTTTTAAAAATCTAATATTTCGAAAAGATAAGATAATCTCTCAAAGCAACAATGGAAAGCTGGGTGCAGAAGTCTTTTGGTATTTGGTTCCCGTCCGTTCATTCATTTTGCTGATAGCGAAAAAATGTAGCGACGCCAGCGACACCTAAACAGGGAGTCGGAAATGACTAATAGTTTCAGAAATAGTGATGAATTCCTAACAGCAAAAGAAGCAGCACAACTTCTCAAGGTTACTGTGGGTACAATTAAGAATTACATTTATAAGGGAGAGTTGAGGTCTTTCAAAACCCCGGGAGGGCAACATCGCATCTCAAAATCGGATCTCCTTGAGGCAATGGGTCAAAGAACGAAACGAGTCGGGACAGAACCGGCCTTGAAGGAAACTGTCAGATTTTCTGACGGGCTTCGGAAAGACTATGTTATGGTCATAAGAACCTTACTGGAGGCTATAGAAATTTTGGATACTTATGGTCAGGGCCATTCAGCCAGAGTGGCGAAGTACTCCCTATCCATTGCCCAGAAGCTTGGTCTTTCACGGGAAGAAATGAGGAATATAGAGTTATCCGCTCTCCTCCATGATATTGGCAAGATCGGCGTGGGAAGCGCTATTTTGGGGAAACCCGGAAGGTTGAATGAGAGGGAGTCCTTTATAGTAAGGAAGCACGCAATCCTTGGGGATAATATTGTTCAAAGCATAGAGTTTTTACAGGCAGCCAGACCTCTAATTCGGCACCACCATGAGAGGTACGATGGCCAGGGCTACCCTGACGGCTTATCGGGGAAGGAGATTCCTTTGGGGGCACGGATATTATCGGTAGCCGAAGCGTATGACTCCATTACATCTGATTCTTCTCATCGGCAGGCTCTGCCTTCAAGGGAAGCGGTAAAGGAATTGGAGAAAGGTGCAGGTAGTCAGTTTGATCCACTAATCGTAGAGACCTTTACTAAAATTCTGGGCACGTGAATTTCTAAATCCATCAGAACTCATCTGGGAGTCGGATTAAGACGGGGGCTCTGCCTTGAGCTGTAAAAGTATCCCGGAGTTCCAGAAATAATTTTATAGATATCGCTTGACTTTTTTGAAAAAGTAGTGTATTATTATAAGAAATAAAAAATTAATGGTCTGAAGGGATTGAAACAGAAAGATATTGACAGGTTATTGAGTGGCGGTTCACCTTTTGCAAGAAGAGTCTGGAAGGTCACATCAACAATTCCCGCCGGAGAAACTCGCACATACCAGTGGGTAGCTCGTCAAATCGGAAATCCTTGCGCGGCGAGGGCTGTAGGTAGAGCTTTAGCCAGAAATCCCCTTCCTGTTGTGATTCCATGCCATAGGGTAATTCGAAAAGATGGAGATTTTGGAGGCTATTCTCTGGGAAAGAGGAAAAAGGAGGTGTTATTAAGAAAAGAAGCTCTGGGGAGGAAGATTAAGTTTAGAAAGGAAGGTAAAAATGAAAGGGAAAGTAAAATGGTTCAATGAATCTAAAGGTTATGGGTTCATTGAGAAAGAAGACGGTTCAGGCGATGTGTTCGTGCATTTTTCATCCATTCAGTCAGAAGGGTTTAAAACCCTGCACGAAGGCGAAGTGGTTGAATTTGACATCGTTGATTCAGACAAAGGTCCCAAAGCAGTGAATGTAACAAAAATGTAAGATACATTTGCCAAATAACCAAAAAACCCTGGCTTAAAAAAAGCCAGGGTTTTTATTTTTGCTAACATTTTTTTATTGATAATCCTGGGAAATTATGTTATAAGATACTGAAAAGTTGATAGGAATTGAGATGGCAAAAGGCTTAGAGATAATAAGAAGGGGAACAGTAGAGGTTATTTCTCCAGAAGAACTGAAGGAGAAATTGAACAGACGGAGATCTTTGAGAGTGAAGTTCGGCGCTGATCCCACAGCTCCTGATATTCATTTGGGTCATACGGTGGTTCTGCAAAAATTGAAGCAGTTTCAGGATTTGGGTCACCAGATTGTGTTCATAATAGGCGATTTTACTGCCCGCATCGGGGATCCTTCAGAGAGGACTGAAGCGAGAAAGCCACTTACTACCGAGGAAATAAAAAAGAACGCAAAGACCTATCAAAAACAGGTATTTAAAATTTTGGATAAAGAGAAAACCGAAGTGGTTTTCAATAGCAAATGGTTTAATAAGATGAGTTTGTCGGATGTTATGAAGCTTTCTTCCTATTCCACAGTTGCCCAAATGTTGGCTAGGGCAGATTTCAAGGAAAGATTTAATCGTGAAATAGATATAAGCCTTTTGGAATTTATTTATCCTCTCCTTCAAGCATACGATTCAATTGAGGTGAAAGCTGACGTGGAAATTGGGGGGACGGACCAAAAATTTAATCTTTTGATGGGACGGCAGTTACAAAGAAATTTCAATCAGGAATCCCAGGTTATAATCACTATGCCTCTTTTGGAGGGCACAGACGGTGTCAGGAAAATGAGCAAGAGTTATGGAAATTACATTGGTATAACCGAGCCTCCCAAGGAGATTTTTGGAAAAATTATGAGTATTTCTGACCAATTGATGGTCAGGTACTATGAATTGCTAACCGAAGAAAATTTGGAGGAAGTCAAGAAAATGCATCCTCGCCAGGCAAAGGCTGAACTGGCAAGAGATATAGTTCAAAAATACTATGGCGAGATTGAAGGGAAGCGGGCTGAGGAAGAATTTGAGAAGGTTTTCGTCAACAGGGAATTGCCCGGGGGAATAAAGGAAATTAGAATTCGTGAGAAGAAGATATGGATTGTGGATTTGTTAGTAAAGGCTGGCCTGGCAACAAGTAAAAACGAGGCAAAGAGGGTTATCGCCCAGGGGGCTGTAAAGATAAATAAGAAAAGAATAGAAAATTTTGATATGGATTTGTTAATGGATAAAGAATATATAGTACAATTAGGAAGGAGGAAGTTCAGAAGAGTAGTCCGGGCATAGAAAGATTAGGAGGAGAAAGGGCATGCCTAAAGGAAGAAGGCGTAAGTTGCAGAAGATTCGTACGCATAAGCGGAAAAAATTCCTCAGAAAAATGCGTCATAAGAGGAAACGTTAGTTTGACAGAAGTGGCTTGGTTTACTACAGTTGAAATTGTAACCGATTTCAAGGCATCGAACTTCAGGATGATAGATTCCGCGGGATCATGACTGGATAGGACTCTCCTGAAGGGAAGGTTTATTGAATGTAGACCTTGTTCTGGCAAGGACTGGACAGCTGCTGGGGGTCTTCCCGAAAGGGAGGGTTTAGGAGTGGAATCCCCGATTTCGTTGGGGGACTCCGGATAAATTTGAACATTGGTTTTTTTTGACTACGGACAAATTGAATTTGTACCTGCAATGCAAGATTCTTCCCTTGGAATGGTACATATCTTGAAGAAAAAGGAGAACTGAAATGAAAGAGGGAATACACCCAAAATATTTTGAAACGACAATTACTTGTGCTTGTGGGAATGTAATTCATACCCGCTCCACGGTTAAGAATATTCGTGTGGAGATCTGTTCCGCCTGCCATCCATTTTTTACGGGCACGCAGAAATTGGTGGATACGGCAGGGAGAGTGGAGAGGTTTAAGCAGCGATATACGAGAACGGCTGGGAAGACCGTGCGCAGAAAAACAAAGACTCAAAAGAAGGCTGGAAGCAAAGCGAAGCGAAAGGAAAAGTCTCAATAGGTCCAAATATGATGGAGCCGGGCGACAGTCCGAAACGACTTTGCTGCTCGGTTCATAGGGCCCCGGGGAACGAGGTGTCTTTTTTATTTGGGCTTTGAGAGGAAGAGAGAGTTCGTATTATGAACATCGGTGGTCAGGCGGTAATTGAAGGCGTGTTGATGAGTTCACCCCATTACTATGCTATTGCTTTACGTTTAAGAGATGGAAAGATTATGGTGAAGAAAGAAGAAAGGAGCAAATGGGGTGAAAGAATTTTTTTCTCGAAGCTTCCTCTAATCAGAGGCGTATTTGTTCTATTAGATACATTGGTAACTGGCGTAAAAAGTCTGATGTATTCTGCAGACGTCTTTTCCAGAGAAAGCATTGAGCAGGACGATAGCCAGCATCCAGAAAAATTGAAATATAACTCTTGGATATTAGGTGGCACAGTGATTTTCTCCTTAATAGCCGGGCTTTTCCTTTTCTTTATTTTGCCCTTGGGGATCACAGAGTACTTCAGACGTACAGTCTCGGCGTTTGAAGGGCCTTTTCTTTTTAACTTACTGGAGGGGACGATTAGAATGTCGGTTTTTCTTTTATATATTTTGGGGATATCTCTTCTTAAGGATATTCAGAGGCTATTCCAGTACCATGGTGCTGAACACAAGGTAGCTTATACTTATGAGGCTGCTAATGAATTGAAAGTAGAAAATGCCAGAGGGCATTCTACCTTACACCCTCGCTGTGGTACGAGTTTCTTGTTGGTGGTAATGGTCCTGGCAATTTTTGTATTTTCACTTTTCAGGCCTCACACAACCCTCGAGAAATTGTTTTTGAGATTGGCGTTGTTACCTGTTATTGCGGGTATTGCTTATGAAACAATAAAATTGGCTGCCAGATACAGAACTAATGCGCTGGTTAAATTCCTGATTACTCCCAATTTATGGCTGCAAAGGTTGACCACAAGAGAACCGTCGGATAGGCAAATTGAGGTGGCTCTAGCAGCCCTCGAGGGAGTTCTAGAGGCTGAAAAAGGAGAAGCGAATGATATGCATTAAGCTTTTTTTGACTTTTCTAAAAATTGGTCTATTCATGTTTGGTGGTGGCTATGCCGCAATTCCCTTGGTTCAAAAAGAAATTATCGAGATGCGGAACTGGGTAACGCTAAAGGAGTTCATCGATATTCTCGCTATTGCTGAGATGACACCTGGACCAATTGCTATAAACTCGGCTACATTTATTGGGTATAAACTTGCCGGGTTCTGGGGAGGGCTATTCGCTACCGCAGGTGTAGTTTTGCCCGCATTCTTGGCTATTTTACTTATAGCTGGATTTTTTTATACGTATATAACACATCCTTTGGTAGAAAGAGTTTTCAGGGGTATTCGTCCTGCAGTAATTGGCCTTATTGCTGCAGCTTTGGTTAGTTTGGGCAAAGGGGGAATGATTGCCGACTGGAAAGCTGCGGTCACTGCCACTTTGGTATTTTTTGCAGTGCTTTTTTTTAGAATACATCCTATCTGGTTAATTCTCCTTTGTGGGATGTTGGGGTTTTTCATATATTGAGAACGGAGGTTTAGGGTGATAAAGAAATTGCAGATTATCGAGTCTCGCTTTCAGCATTTGGAAAGATTGCTTAGTGACCCTGACGTCATTTCTGATAAGGAAATTTTTCAGAAATACGCGAGAGAACTGGCTGAGAAACAAGCGATTGTTAATAAATTTAGGAAATTTAAGAATATTGAAAATAGAATTTCTTCCACTCAAGAAGTCCTTATGAGCGAAGACCAGGAACTTGTAAAACTGGCAAAGAAGGAACTGGAGGAACTTACCAAAGAGAGGGCGGAGATGGAGAAGGAATTGAAATTATTGCTTGTTCCTCCAGATGACTCAGATAAAGATAAGAATATTATCATTGAAATTCGAGCAGGAACGGGCGGACAAGAGGCAGCTCTCTTTGCTGGTGACCTTTTTCGAATGTATAGTCGGTATGCTCAAAAAAGAGGTTATAAGGTGGAAATCTTGGACTCTCATCCTACCGAATTGCGTGGCTTTAAGGAGCTCATTTTCTCTATAGAGGGAAAAGGTGCTTATAGTGATTTTCGATACGAGGGAGGAGTTCACAGGGTGCAACGGGTGCCGATAACAGAGGCAAGCGGCAGGATTCACACCTCAGCAGTAACTGTAGCGGTTATGCCCGAAGCGAAGGAAGTGGAAGTAAAGATAGATCCCGATGACTTGAGAATAGATACTTTCTGTTCCTCTGGTAAGGGAGGTCAGAGTGTAAACACTACTTACTCAGCAGTGAGGATCACTCATCTTCCAACAGGACTGGTAGCTCAATGCCAGGATGAACGGTCTCAGTTGAAGAATAAAGCTAAGGCGATGAAAGTCCTGCGCGCCAGGCTATTGTCAAAGATTCGGCAAGAAGAAGACCATGCTCTGGCAGAAAAAAGGAGAGAACAAGTTGGTACCGGAGACCGCAGTGAAAAGATAAGAACATACAATTTTCCACAGAATCGGGTGACTGACCATAGAATAGAGGTAACTTGGCATAATCTCAATGATATTATGGCCGGAAACCTTAATCGAATTATTGAAAAGCTGAAACAAGATTTTGAAGAGCGGCGGCTTAAAGTAAAAGAGAATTGGGGAGAAAATGATTAAAGGGTGTACAGTTTCTGAAATTTTACATAAAGCTAGCCAGTATCTTAAGAAAAGAGGAATACCAGAGCCACGGATTGATGCCGAGGTTTTGCTGGCACATGTTCTGAAGATAGAGAGGTTGGAAATATATTTGAATCTTGATTGCCAATTAGCCGAGAAGCAGTTATCCGCTTATGAGGAGCTAATTGAAAGAAGGGCCGAGCGGGAACCTGTGGCCTTTATCGTTGGCTATAAGGAGTTTATGGGATTGAAGTTTTTTGTGGACAAGAATGTTTTAATTCCTAGACCCGAGACCGAAATCCTGGTGGAAAATGTGATAAGAAAAGCGAGTGATATTAAAAAGTCGAGGAGTTATGGATGTAGTAGAGATAATTCTCTCGTCATTGTGGACCTCTGTACCGGGAGCGGGAATATCGCCATAAGTCTTGCTAAGAATATCCCATCGTGTAAAATTTACGCTACTGACATAAGCGAAGGCGCTATTCAGGTAGCTCGGAAGAATGCAAACTTTCACAATGTTGAAGGAAGAGTAGAATTTCTTCTGGGTAACCTATTCAGCCCCTTAGAAGAGCTTAACTCAAATCTGTCTGCGGATTTTGTGGTGAGTAATCCTCCTTATGTCAAGACAAGTGATTTGGCTACGCTTCAGCCTGAGATTAAGAAAGAGCCTGTTTGTGCGCTGGAAGGAGGAAATGAGGGACTCAACTTCTACCAGCGCATAATTCCGGAAGCCTTAAAATATTTGGTTGATGGTGGGTATTTAGTTATGGAAATTGGAGATCGTCAAGGGAAAGAAGTGATGGACCTCTTTAAAAAAGAGAAACAGCTGTGTCAGTTCCAATTAGTTACGGATTATGCCGGACTGGACAGAGTGGTTATGGCTCAGAAATTAAGATTTTAGATTTATAGAGGAGGGAGTAGTGGAAAAGATTCTCGTTACCGGAGGAAAGAAACTCTCCGGAGTGGTGAAGGTCAGTGGTTCGAAGAACGCCTCTTTACCAATACTGGTCGCTACTCTTTTGACCGACGAGGAGTGTGTTGTCAAGAATGTGCCTAATCTTCAGGACGTGGAAACGATTCTAGCATTATTGAGGATCTTAGGGAAAAGAGTTTCTCGCCATAACAAGACAATAAGAATTTCTTCTACCCATAGACTAGATAGTGAAGCTCCGTATGAACTGGTAAAAAGGATGCGGGCGTCAATCCTGGTGATGGGCCCTCTCCTCGGCAGGCTTGGCCGAGTTAGAGCTTCTTTGCCCGGGGGATGCGCCATCGGGGCTCGTCCCATCAATCTCCACCTTCGAGGGTTTAGGAAGCTGGGAGCGAAAGTAAGTCTGGAGAAAGGATATGTTCAGCTGAATGCTCCCAGGCTCCATGGGGCAAACATATATCTGGATTTTCCCAGCGTAGGAGCAACAGAAAATTTAATGATGGCAGCGACAAGAGCTAAAGGGAAAACTGTCATAGAGAACGCTGCTTCCGAGCCAGAGATTCAGGACCTCGCCAATTTTTTGAATAAAATGGGGGCTAAGATTAGAGGAGCAGGAACCAATATTATTGAAATCGAAGGTGTAAACGCACTTTCCGGGACAGCCCACGAGGTTATTCCCGACCGAATAGAAACAGGCACATTTATGGTGGCGGCAGCGCTTACTGGCGGGGATGTAGTTATTCGGGGAGCAAACCCGGAACACCTGGAAGCAGTAATAACCAAACTGAGAGAAGCTGGGGCAAGAGTTACCTTAAACAATAGAGAAATAAGAATTAGCTCAGGAAAAAATCTGAGGGCGGCCGATATTGAAACAGTTCCCTATCCGGGTTTTCCTACCGATATGCAGGCCCAATGGATGGTACTGATGAGTCTCAGCAGGGGTACCAGTATAATTACAGAAACTGTATTTGAGAATAGATTTCTCCACGTGGGCGAACTTCAAAGGATGGGGTCCAATGTTCAGGTTAAGGGTAATAGTGCTATTGTTAAGGGTATTGCTAAGCTCAGTGGTGCTCCCGTAATGGCGACGGACTTGAGGGCTTCCGCAGCATTGATTCTGGCAGCTCTGGCCGCAGAGGGAAAAACTGAGATATTTGGAGTTAACCATCTTGACAGAGGTTATGAAGACATTGAGGGAAAGCTGAGGCGTTTAGGAGCAAGGGTAAAGAGAGTAAAAGAATGAGAGAGCGGGATGAAGGGATAGTTTTCGGAGGACGGCACTGTAAACAGTGCCCGACCAACGTTGGTGGGGCGCCCTTTAGGGTGCCGAAGTAACTGGGATAATTTTTGGTGTCGCTGGGTATAAAATGGGTAATGGGTGTTGGAGAATTTTTGATTTTTGATTTGTAGTGCAGGGCTTTATGCCCGTAATTTGGGATTTGGGATTTTGGATTTGGAATTTGTATTGTAGGGATAGTTTTCGGAATCGCTCGGAGAAAAGACTAAAAGTTAGTTTGCTCGTCGCTGGAATTTCTTGCTAACAAAATCTATTGCTCGCTTCACTAAATTTCAAAAACTCTGCCGATAAATCGGGGTCAAACAATTGAAATTTTACCGTTTCGCTCGCAAAGATTTAGTAACGCAAGAAATTAAATGCTCCTCGCAAACTAACTTTTTGTAGGAAGTAAATTGTGTAGAGGCCGACTTTGGTCGGCCCGATTGTCGTGCTTGTTTTTTGGCTGAAATTCCAGAATTTCTTAACAGACTATCTTTTAAATGTTGACAGCGGGAAAGGAGAAGCAAAAAGGCTTGAAAGAAATAGAAAAAAAAGTTAGAGAAATCATAGAGAGAGTGAAGAATCAAGGGGACAGAGCTTTGCTCTTTTACACGAAGAAATACGATGGTGTGCTGTTAAAGCCAGCCGAATTGAAGGTGGAAAAAGGAGAGATCGACAGAGCTTTCAAGCAGGTTGGCTTAAATTTTGTCAGGCTAATAGAAAGGGCAAAGAAAAATGTGGAAAAATTCCACCTTCGCGAATACAAGGAGATTACAAAAAAGGGTCGGTCATTCTCGCAAACCACCTTGAAAGGAATTCGCTTTACGGAACTCTGGCGTCCCGTTGAGAAGGTGGGGGTCTATGTGCCCGGAGGAACGTATTCTTACCCTTCCTCGGTGCTGATGACAATATTGCCGGCAAAGGTGGCAGGTGTTGGCAGGATTTTAATGGCCTCCCCTCCAGCGAGGATGGGTTCTGAGATTTTGGCGACTGCTAAAATATGTGGAGTGGAAGAAATTTACAAAGTTGGAGGGGCTCAGGCAATTGCAGCTTTTGCCTACGGAACTGAGACTGTTCCCAAGGTTGATAAGATTGTGGGTCCAGGGAACGTATACGTCACTACTGCTAAGAAGCTTCTTTTTGGCGATGTGGGAATTGATATGTTGGCTGGCCCATCCGAAATACTCATTATTGCTGATGATAGTGCTAATCCTGAGCACATAATATCTGACCTATTAGCGCAGGTTGAACATGGTAGCGGCGCCACTGCCACATTAATTACCACTTCGAGAAAAATAAAAGATATTGTTGAAAGCAAATTGAAGAAAAAGGGAATCTACTTGATGTGGGTGCAAAGAATCAAAGAGGCTGTAAGACTTGCCAATGAATTCGCTCCAGAACATCTGGAAATCTTGACAAAGAACCCAAACAGAATTTTGGCTGAGATAAATAACGCAGGGGAAATATTTCTTGGCAAATGGTCTCCGGTTGCTTTTGGTGACTATTATGCAGGGCCAAGCCATGTTTTGCCTACAGGAGCCACGGCGAGATTTTCTTCAGGGCTGTCGGTCAAAGATTTTTTGAAAAGAATGGTAGTAATAGACTGTTCGGAGAGAGGATTGAGGAGTTCAGCTCAAGATATAATCAGTTTTGCAGAGATCGAGGGACTGGAAGCGCATGCAGAGTCCGTAAAGGCAAGACTCAGGAGGATATAACTACAGAACAAAGCTCTGAGTTATAGAGGAGTAGCGAAGTGAAGCTTCGCCGAGATATAGCTGGAGGATAGAATGAGAAAGGCAAAAATAGATAGAAGGACGAAGGAAACAAAAATCCGGGTGGAGCTGAATTTAGATGGCGCAGGAAATTATGAGATAAAGACGCCGATTCCGTTTCTCAACCATATGCTGGAACTTGTGGCTAAATTTAGTTCTATTGATTTGAAGATAAAAGCATCAGGTAATATTCACATCGACGATCATCATACTACTGAAGACTTAGGGATCTGTCTGGGGCAAGCGATAAAGAAGGCATTAGGAAAAAAGGAGAGGATATTTCGCTACGGCTACTCAACACTGCCAATGGATGAAGCGCTTTCGGAAATATCTTTAGATTTATCTAACAGGCCATTTTTGGTATTTAATGTAAATTTCAGGAGAGAAAAAAAGAACAGAGGGAATTTTGATTTTGAACTAATTGAAGATTTCTTTCGAGCATTGTGTGTCAACGCAGCTATTACTGTTCACATCAATTTAAGATACGGCAGAAACAATCATCATATTGCCGAATCAATTTTTAAGGGCTTTGGAGTAGCTTTGCGGGCAGCAGTTGAGGTGAATCCAAGGTTAAAAGGGATTCCCTCAACCAAGGGCCGATTGTAGATATGCCCCGGATTGGGTTCGGATTTCAAGCGTGATAGCTTTGGCGAAACTCGGCATAAGGCGTTGAAATCTGGTGTGGTGGAGGGAAAATATGCTTGTTATTCCAGCTATAGACATTAGAGGTGGAAATTGCGTCCGCCTGGTCCAGGGAAAATTGGAACAGGAGACTATATTTTCTAAGGACCCTGTCTTTGTAGCAAAACTTTGGCAGGCTGAGGGAGTAAAGAGGCTCCACATAGTTGACCTTGACGGAGCTTTTTCTGGCATAATTCAGAATCTTGAGTTGATTAAGGAGATCGCAAAGAGTATCAATCTTCCTGTAGAAGTTGGCGGTGGAATACGAAACATGGAGACAATCGAAAGAGTACTATCTAGCGGGGTGGATAAAGTTATCCTGGGTACTTCGGCAATTTACGATACAGATACAGTAAGGAAAGCGTTAAAAAAGTTTCGTGATAGAATTGTTATAAGCATAGATTCATTTGGTGGAAAAGTAGCTATTGGGGGGTGGAAAGAAATTACTACTGTTCGCTCGACGACCCTGGCTAAAAGGGTAAAAGAGATGGGAGTAAAAGAAATAATTTTCACAGATATAAAGAAAGACGGAATGTTGAAAGGTCCCAATGTTAAAGGGATAAAGGCTTTCGCTGAGAAGGTTGGAGTGCCGGTTATAGCTTGTGGGGGTATCTCGACATTGGACGATGTAAAGAGAATTAAAGAACTGGAACAGTGCGGTGTTTCCGGCATGATTATTGGAAAGGCGCTATATACGGGTGACATAAAACTCAGGGAGGCTATAGAAATAGCAGAAAGGGGAGGATGAAGGGATAGTTTTCGGAGTCGCTCGGTTCGGACTTGAAAAAATAGTTCGTTCATCACTAAGGAATTTTTTTACACCAAAAGACTTCAGACTCCGTGGGGCGCAAATCAAAACTCCTCGTCCCCGATTTATCGGGGACTCGTCGGACAGTGATTTGCTTAGAAAGACGATAGGTTGTCTTCGTCTTTTGGCTAAAATTCCTGAAGTTCTTCACGAACTATTTTTTAAATCCTGGGTATTATAAATTTGGGATTTGGGATTTTGGATTTGTAGTGTAGGGGTTTATGCCCGTAATTTGGGATTTGGATTTGGAAATTATATTGTGGGGATGATTTTCGGAGTCGCTCGGAGAGAAGATTAAAAGTTAGTTTGCTCGTCGCTGGAATTTCTTGCTAACAAAATCTATTGCTCGCTACACCAAATTTCAAAAACTCTGCCGATAAATCGGCATCAAACAATTGAAATTTCACCGTTTCGCTCGCAAAGATTTAGTAACGCAATAAATCAAGAGCTTCTCGCAAACTAACTTTTCGTAGGAAGTAAGTGGCATAGGGGCCGACTTTGCTCGGCCCGATTGTCATGCTCGTTTTTTGGCTAAAATTCCGAGAGCTCTTCATAAGCTATCTTTTCAAATTTTGGGTATTATGAATTTGAAATTTGGATTTTGGAATTTCTATTGTAGGGCTACACTACGCAAAACCTGCCGGATTTGAAGCTCCTGCAACTATCCCTTCATCCTTGAGGGTGGTAAGAGGTAGGAAAATTTTTTGGAGGGAAAAATGAAGTTTTTGGAGGAATTAAAATTTGATAGTCGGGGTCTAATTCCAGCAGTAATTCAGGATTATGAAAATGGCCAGGTTTTGATGCTGGCTTATATGAATATGGAGTCTCTGGAAAAGACAATAGCCACAGGAAGAACCTGTTTCTGGCGCCGTTCCCGGGGTAGGCTTTGGACCAAAGGAGAGGAATCGGGATTTTTTCAGAATGTCAAAGAGATATTTTTCGATTGTGACGGCGATACCTTACTGATAAGGGTGGAACAGCTCGGGGGTGCTGCATGCCATCTGGGATACAGGTCGTGTTTCTTCAGGAAGGTTAATAAAGAAGGAAAACATGATGTTGTTGGGGAAAAAGTTTTTGACCCCAGCAAAGTCTATAGAAAAAATAAGTAATTAAGAAATTTATGTTCTATCCAGGTTTTAATCAATTTAAGAAATTGGCAAAGAAAGGGAATTTACTTCCTGTCTATAAAGAAATCCTCGCTGATATGGAGACACCGGTCTCCGCTTTCAGCAAAGTGGGTAGGGGAAGGTATGCTTATCTTCTGGAAAGTGTTGAAGGCGGAGAGAAGCTTGGAAGGTACTCTTTCTTATCCAGTCATCCTGCATTAATCTTTGAAAGTAAAGGGAGAAAAGTTACTTTGAGTCTCGGGGCACCTGTAATGCGGCAAGTGAAAGAGATAGATAATCCTCTTGAGGAATTGAGGAAAATAATGCAAAAATATAGGCCAATAAGAATAGAAAGTTTGCCTCGATTCTATGGGGGTGCTGTAGGTTATATTGGGTACGATATGGTAAGGTTCATTGAAGATCTACCGAGCAGGAATCCTGATGACCTCGACTTGCCTGATTGTAAATTTATGTTTACAGATAACCTGTTAATCTTCGACCACATAGCTCACACAATTAAAGTTGTGTCCTGCGTCCATTTGGATAGCGCGGTAAAGAACCTTAAAGCCTCCTATGACGAAGCTTGCAGTAAGATTGAAGATTTGATCGCTGAGTTGAGAAAGAAACCAGGGAAGTGGCCTAAAAGGGGGCAGTCAAGGAGTTCGAAAATAGTCACGAGGTCGAATTTCACCAAGAGCGAGTTTGTAAGAATTGTCAAAAGAGCGAAGGAACATATAACAGCCGGGGATATCATCCAGACTGTTCTATCTCAAAGGTTGCGGAGGAAAGTTAATGCTCATCCCTTCGATATTTATCGAGCGCTGAGGATTATCAATCCCTCACCTTACATGTATTATCTTTCATTGGACGGTATGAATCTTGTCGGTTCTTCTCCGGAAATCCTCGTTAGGCAGGAGGGAAGGAGGGTTGAAGTCCGGCCCATAGCGGGCACCAGACCGAGAGGCAAAAGCGAATTGGAGGATAAGAAATTAGAGAAAGAATTGTTAAAAGATCCCAAGGAGAGGGCGGAACATCTAATGCTGGTCGACCTGGGGAGGAACGACCTCGGTCGGGTCTGTGATTATGGCAGTGTTAATGTACCGGAATTGATGGTCATTGAGAGGTATTCACACGTAATGCACATTGTCTCTGGAGTGGTTGGCAAACTAAAAAGGGGAATGGATAGCTTCGATGTCCTGCGAGCCTGTTTCCCGGCTGGCACAGTTTCGGGTGCGCCGAAGGTCAGGGCAATGGAAATCATAGAGGAGCTGGAAAATTCAAACAGGGGACCTTATGCTGGAGCAGTTGGATATTTTAGCTTTCAGGGGAACATGGATATGGCGATTACGATTAGAACGATCCTGATAAAGGGAGGAGAGGCTTTTCTCCAGGCCGGGGCAGGAATTGTGGCAGATTCCATTCCCGAAAACGAATACTACGAAACACTGAATAAGGCAAAGGCATTGCGTGAAGCCATCGAGATGGCAGAGAAAGGATTTGAATAATGGTTCTGGTAATCGATAATTATGACTCTTTTGTTTATAACCTCGTACAGTATTTAGGAGAGATGGGAGAGAGACTAAAGGTTTTTCGGAACGATAAGCTCTCAATTTCAGATATTGCAAAGATGGCGCCAGAAAAGATAATCATATCTCCAGGCCCGGGTAGGCCCGAAGATGCCGGGATATCCTCGAGCCTCATAAGAGAGTTTGCAGGAAAGATTCCCATCCTGGGAGTCTGTCTTGGTCACCAGTGCATTGGCTATGCTTTTGGGGCGGAAATTGTTAGAGCAAAAAGGATAATGCACGGGAAAACTTCTCTAATCTACCATAATGAAAAAGGAATATTCGAAGGAATCACCAATCCTTTTGAGGCAACACGTTACCACTCGCTAATTGTAAAGCCAGATAAGCTACCTGAATGTTTGGAAATTACTGCCCAGACTGATAGAAAAGAGATTATGGGGATAAGACATAAAAATTACTCGGTGTGGGGAGTCCAGTTCCATCCCGAGTCTATTCTCACTAGCCAGGGAAAGAAGCTTTTAAGAAATTTCTTGGAAATGGAGTAGATGGTCAGAGTTAGTTAGCTCGTCGCTGAGGAAGATCTACTCGGGATTTGGTTCACTCGCTGATGAACGGGCTCAATAAATTGAGCCCCTACAAATATTGTAGGGGTTCGATTCATCGAACCCGTATATTAGGCGCCATAAATGTCGCCCCTACAATCTTCGATTTTTGGCTAAAAATTCTGATGCTCGCTACACCAAATCCCCGCGCATTAGAGAAATGAATCGTCCTCATTTTTTGGCTGAAATTCCAAGAGTTCTTCACAAAGTATTTTCTAAGTGTTGAGGATGAGTGGCCAACTCGGACAAAGGAGAGAGAGGAATGATTAAGGAAGCAATTGCCAAGATAGTAAAGGGGGAAAATCTTACAGAAGAAGAAGCAATTCAGGTGATGGAAGAGATTATGTCGGGTAAGTGTACCGATGCCCAGATTGGGGCTTTTATTACAGCTTTGAGAATCAAGGGAGAGACTGTAGAGGAGATAACAGGATGTGCAAAAGTGATGCGGGCTAAGGCAACCAGGATTGATGTCTTCCCGGAGGTAGACATAGACCGGGAAGAGATCAATATCGAGTGGGAGACAATAGTTGACACCTGTGGCACCGGGGGAACGGGAACAAATACCTTTAACATTTCCACCACTACAGCCTTTGTAGTAGCTGGATGTGGTGTCAGGGTGGCCAAGCATGGAAACAGGGGAGTCTCCTCGGGTTGTGGAAGTGCCGATGTGGTACAGGGCTTGGGAGTCAGCCTCGATGTTCCTCCCGAGGTGGTTGCCAGGTGTGTGCGGGAGATTGGGATAGGTTTTCTCTATGCTCCCCTTTTTCACGGGGCCATGAAATATGCGATAGGTCCGCGGCGAGAAATCGGGCTTCGTACCGTATTTAATATCCTCGGTCCTTTAACTAATCCCGCCGGCGCCACAGCCCAGGTTCTCGGTGTTTACGACGGCGAACTAACAGAAATGATGGCTCAGGTACTAAACAACCTGGGGGTAAAGAGAGCTTTCGTTGTCCACGGTCTAGATACTCTGGATGAGATTACGATTACTGGCCCCACGAAGGTTTCTGAACTAAAAAATAAGAAAGTGGAGACTTACTATATCCGGCCTGAAGATTTTGGTCTACCTGTCTCTCATCCGAGCGAGATAAAGGGTGGAGGAGTCAAAGAAAATGTTGAGATAGTAAACTCAATCCTCAAAGGTAAAAAAGGCGCACAGCGGAATGTCGTGCTTCTGAACTCCTCGGCTGCTCTTGTGGTTGCGGGAAAGGCATCGGACTTCAAACAGGGGATTAGACTGGCTGAAGATTCAATCGATTCTGGTAAGGCAATGAAAAAGTTGGAGCTATTGAAGGAGTACACTACCACGGCCATGTAAATTGTAGCTAGAGAGCGAAGCTCTGCTTTATAACTTTCCCGTGGAGGCGATATATATTCAAAGCGATGCGATTATTCCAAGGACACTATGAATATCTTAGAGAAGATAGTCTCTTACAAAAGAAGGGGAATGGCTAAAAAGAAGGAGAAGATTCCCCTGGCTAAACTGAGGGATAGAATCAGTAAGCTGCCTCCAGCCAGGAATTTCAGGGAAGCGATTTCTCGCCCGGGGAGAATAAACTTGATCTGCGAGATTAAAAGAGCCTCTCCTTCCAGTGGCATAATCTGTAGGGACTTTCACCCCAGAGAAATCGCCAGGAGCTATGAGAAAAATGGCGCGGCGGCTATTTCTGTGTTAACAGAAGAGAGGTACTTTCAGGGAGATATTCTTCATCTCTTCTCTGTTAAAGAAAGCGTTAAAATCCCCGTCCTGCGCAAAGACTTTATTATTGACGAATACCAATTGTATGAATCGAGAGCTTTTGGTGCCGATGCTCTACTTTTGATTGCTTCTCTTTTGGATGTCGAAGAGATAGGCCAATTTATAAACATAAGTAAGAATCTGGGAATAGAACCTCTGGTTGAAGTTCATTGTGAAGAAGACCTGGAGAAAGTTCTCGCCACCTCTGCAGAGATTATTGGCATAAATAATCGCAATCTGGAAGATTTCACTATTGACCTTAGCGTAACTAAGGAATTAAGAAAGAAGATTCCGCGGGAAAAGGTAGTTGTTTCCGAAAGCGGTATCAAAACGAGAGACGAGGTTTTGTTATTGAAAAGTGCAGGAATAAATGCTATATTGATTGGACAAGTTTTGCTGGAAAGTGAAGACATCGGTGAGAAAATAAAGGAATTAAGTATTTAGAATTGCACGCATGGTTTTAAAGCGTGCAAAAACAAAGGAGGAGGGTATGGAGCAGACGAAGATTGTCCTATCGGAAAAGGAGATTCCGCAGGCCTGGTACAACATCCAGCCGGACCTGCCAGAACCTCTGGCTCCGCCGTTGCATCCCAAGACTTTTAAACCCCTGGGACCTCAGGACCTGGCACCTATCTTTCCTATGGAGTTAATTAAACAGGAGGTAAGCCAGGAGCGCTGGATCGACATACCGGATGAGGTTCTCGATGTCTATAAGCTCTGGAGGCCGACACCTTTGCATCGAGCTCATAGGTTGGAGAAAGCATTGAGGACTCCCGCCAGAATCTATTATAAGAATGAGAGCGTAAGTCCTCCGGGAAGCCATAAGCCAAATACAGCAGTTGCTCAAGCCTACTACAACAAAAAGGAGGGAGTAAAAAGAATTAGCACCGAGACAGGAGCAGGGCAGTGGGGAAGTGCGCTTTCCTTTGCCTGTAACATCTTTGGATTAAGATGCACAGTCTATATGGTAAAAGTGAGTTACAATCAGAAGCCTTACCGGAGAGTCTTAATGGAAACATGGGGCGCAGAAGTCCATCCCTCGCCGACTAATTTAACCAATGCCGGAAGGGCTATACTGAAAAAAGACCCCGAATGTTTGGGTAGCTTGGGTATTGCAATATCAGAGGCAGTAGAAGACGCGGCAACCCACGATGATACGAAGTATTCTCTGGGTAGCGTTTTAAATCACGTAATCTTACATCAGACTGTTGTAGGGCTGGAACTCAAGAAACAGTTGAAACTGGCAGGAGAGAAGCCTGATATTTTGACAGGTTGTATAGGGGGCGGGAGCAACTTTGCCGGATTCTCTTTCCCATTTGTCATGGATAAATTGAAAGGGAAAGATATACAGATAATTGCCTGCGAGCCTGAGGCCTGCCCGACTCTAACCAGGGGCCCTTACCGATACGACTTCGGAGATACTGCTGAAACAGCTCCAGTGGTGAAAATGTTCACTCTGGGACATACTTTCATTCCTCCTGGAATCCATGCCGGTGGACTGAGGTATCATGGCGACGCCCCCCTGGTTTGCCTTCTAGTGAAGAAAGGAATTATTGAGGCCAGAGCATACCATCAGAATCCTGTATTCGAAGCAGCTGTTCTGTTTGCTCGAACTGAAGGAATTCTTCCTGCGCCAGAAACAGCCCATTGTATAAGGGCAGCAGTGGATGAAGCTAAGAAATGTAAGGAGACTGGAGAAGAAAAATGCATCGTGATAGCCTTCAGTGGACATGGACACTTCGACCTCGCTGCCTATGACGCTTACCTGCAAAAGAAATTAGAGGATTACGCCTACCCAGAGCAGAAAATAAAAGAGGCTCTGGCAGCAGTTCCAAATATTGAGTGAAAAATCCCGGAATCCTTCCGACAAGGGGCGATTCTGAGCGCGAATGTAGGGGCGACGCTTGCGGTCGCCGGCAGAAGGCAAAGCTTACGCTTTGCTGCTGCAAAAAGGCAATGTAGTGGCAGAGCGATAGCTCTGCAAATGAGAGGCTGACACTCCGTGATTGCCCGAAAGAGTTTGCATAGATGGTCAGGATAAAAATTTGTGGCATTACTAACGAAAAGGATGCTTTGTGGGCAGTCAATGTGGGAGCCGATTACATAGGCTTCAATTTCTATAAGGATAGCCCTCGCAGAATTTCTCCAAAATTGGCAGCTCAGATTATGGGGAGACTCCCCTCCTTCACTCAACCCGTAGGCGTTTTTGTGAATGAGGAAATGAAAGTGGTCAAAAGGATTGCCGAAAAATGCAGGCTGAATCTGGTGCAACTTCACGGCGAAGAGGCTCCCGAATACTGCCGAGATTTGCAGGCTCAAAGTCCTCGACTGAAAATAATCAAGGTATTCAGGGTGAAAGATAAGGAAAATCTGGAAGGGATGGAAAAGTATGATGTAGATTATTATCTTCTCGACTCCTATGTTCCTGGGGTAGAGGGAGGAAGTGGAGAAGTTTTTAACTGGGAACTGGCAGTGGAAGCCAAGCGGTTTGGCAAGCCAATATTTTTGGCGGGAGGTCTCACTCCCGAGAATGTGGTCCAAGCTATAGAAAAGGTCAATCCTTACGGTGTAGATGTAGCAAGTGGTGTGGAAAGGACTCCCCGGCGAAAAGATTATGAGCTAATGCGTGAGTTCATAAATCGGGTCAGGATAAAGAAACTTTGAGTGTGGAAGGCAATATGGATACGCAAAAAGTCTTACCGGACAAATCAGGCTATTTTGGAATGTTTGGAGGAAAGTTTGTTCCAGAGACCCTGATAGCTGCTCTTCGGGAGCTGGAGCAAGTTTACGCTAAGGCAAAGAAAGATAAAGATTTTCAGGAGCAACTCAATTACTATCTCTCGGAGTATGCAGGAAGACCCACACCATTATATTTTGCCAGAAACTTGACGGAGAGGATGGGTGGCGCAAAGATATACCTTAAAAGAGAAGACCTCTGTCACACAGGTGCTCATAAAATAAATAATACCCTCGGTCAGGCGCTTTTGGCCAGGAGGATGGGTAAGAAAAGGGTTATTGCTGAGACAGGAGCTGGCCAGCACGGAGTAGCTACAGCTACTGTCTCGGCACTTTTGGGGCTGGAATGCGAGATTTATATGGGGAGTGAGGACATAAAAAGGCAATCGCTTAATGTTTTCAGGATGGAACTCTTGGGAGCGAAAGTCATTCCGGTCACTTCTGGGACTAGAACCCTAAAAGACGCAATTAACGAGACAATTCGAGATTGGGTTACAAATGTAAGGACAACGCATTATCTTTTGGGTTCCTGCGTTGGCCCGCATCCTTATCCTATGATAGTGAGGGATTTTCAGTCAGTTATTGGCAGGGAGGTCAAGCGCCAGATATTGGAAAAGGAGGGCCGACTGCCAGACTATTTAATAGCCTGCGTGGGCGGTGGAAGTAACTCTCTTGGTCTATTTCATCCTTTTTATGATGATGCAGTAAAGTTCATTGGAGTCGAAGCAGCTGGGTTGGGAATAAAGAGTGGCAGGCACGCTGCCCCTCTATGTGCGGGAGAGATAGGAATACTGCATGGGTCTAAAAGTTATGTTCTACAGGACAGCTATGGACAAATTCTTCCTGCACATTCTGTTGCTCCTGGTTTAGATTATCCGGGAGTTGGGCCTGAGCACAGTTTTTATAAGGATACGAGGCGTGCCGATTACTTTGTTGTTACAGACCAGGAAGCAGTGGAGGCTTTCCAGTTGTTATCCGAAACCGAAGGCATTATTCCGGCGCTGGAACCGGCTCATGCTATAGCCTACCTTACTAAGATGGTAAAGAATACTAATAAAGAGGAGATAATTGTACTTTGTCTCTCCGGCCGGGGAGATAAGGATGTAGAGATAGTTAAGGGGGGATGAAGGGATAGTTTTCGGAGTCGCTCGGTTAGGACTTGAAAAAATAGTTCGTTCATCACTAAGGAATTTTTTTACGCCAAAAGACTTCAGACTCCGCATGGCGCAAATCAAAACTCCTCGTCCCCGATTTATCGGGGACTCGTCGGACAG
>Ga0315314_1001038_pt1 | contig 26435 bp, 21 predicted proteins | sample TDP9_MG_FD_203631 | JGI IMG/M metagenome (GOLD analysis project Ga0315314, IMG submission 203631) | Freshwater sediment microbial communities from Lake Towuti, South Sulawesi, Indonesia - TDP9 | ecosystem: Environmental > Aquatic > Freshwater > Lake > Sediment | place: Indonesia: South Sulawesi... | reverse complement strand
CCATAGAAGAGGTTGATCGGGTTGCACCGATCTATTTTAGGGCCGGGGTCTTCAATTGGGCTCCGCGGCTCTACAGGTGGCTCAATGAGGAGCCATACCTCTTATGGTTGGGGTTGACAAAACTTAGCGCGGCCTACGGCTGAACTTTGGGATTAGGCTTCTGGCGGGTCAGCAGAAAGAATTGGGTTACGATAGGGTTCTGGTTACTGGTGGCGCAGGCTTCATTGGGAGCCATCTTGTAGAGAGGCTTGTCAAGGAAGGTTTTGGCGTAACCGTTCTTGACAACCTTTCAACTGGCAGGTTGGAGAATTTAGGCCATTTAGATAATACAGGTATGCGTTTTGTTAAAGGTGACCTGCGTGATGTGCATGCGGTAGTAAAGGCTTTGAAAGATGCCGAAGCCGTATTCCACCTCTCTGCCATAAGTAGCGTCTCTTATTCAGTTGAGAATCCAGAGGTTACCTATGATGTCAACGTTAATGGTGCGAGAAATCTTCTGGGGGCATGTTTGCGCAACAGTATTAGAAGGTTCATTTACGTTTCGACCTGTGCTGTTTATGGTGAGCCTGAATATCTGCCTTTGGATGAGAAGCATCTTACGAGGCCTGTTTCGCCTTATGCAGAGACTAAGCTTGAGGCTGAGCGTTTATGCAGAGAATTTCAGGATGTATATGGGCTGGAATGCACGATCCTTAGGCTTTTCAATGTGTATGGTTTGAGGATGCGGAATGACCATTATGGCGGCGTTATAGCCAGATTTATTGAACATCTCCTTGATGGTGAGCCGCCGATAATCTATGGAGACGGTGAGCAGACGAGAGACTTCATTTATGTAAGTGATGTTGTGACGGCGCTCATGCTAGCTTTGAACCGCAATGGTGCAGTGGGCAGAATCTTCAACATAGCAACTGGGGTTCCAACATCTGTTAATCAGATTGCCCGTGTTCTCATAGAGTTGTTTGAGTGGGAGGATGTGAAACCTCGGTACAGACTTCCCAGACAAGGCGATATCAGAGATAGTTATGCGGACATTAGGGAAGCTAGGCTGTACCTGGGGTTTGAACCGGCAGTCACATTGAAAGAGGGATTGTCAGCTCTTATGGGGTCAAGGATGCTTCCTGTAACGAGGTTGGTCGGAGCCTGATTGATATTGGCTGAGGGCGGAAAGAAGGTTCTTGTGACGGGCGGTCGTGGTTTTATCGGTTCTAACCTTGTGGCTGAGCTTGAAGGGCGGGGGCATGAGGTTTGGGTCTGCGATCTTCAGCATTCTGAAAGGGACAGTTACGTTCGTTGTGACGTGGGCAGTTATCGTCAGGTTGAGCGTATTTTTGCGATGTGTGATTTTGATTTTGTTTATCATGCTGCTGCCGAGTATGGGAGATGGAACGGCGAGGATTACTATGAGAATCTCTGGATGACGAATGTTGTGGGTATGAAGAATATTCTGCGTTTTCAGGAAAAGAAGGGGTTCAGGATGCTTTTCTTTGGGAGTGCTGAGGTCTATGGAGACTATGACGGCGTTATGAGCGAAGATGTGATGGAGAAGATTCCTATTAAGCAGATGAATGACTATGCGATTTCGAAGTGGGTTAACGAATTGCAGATTATGAATTCTGCTGCGATGTTTGGAACTGAGAGTGTGAGGGTGAGGCTCTTCAATGTCTACGGTCCTGGGGAGCATTATACTCCGTATCGGGGTTTCATACCCAGGTTCATTTACAAGGCACTCCGTGATGAGCCGTATACTGTTTACCTTGGCCATAAGAGGACGCTTGAGTATGTTGGGGATATCTGCAGAACGCTGGCCGATGTGATGGACAATTTCAAGCCTGGTGAGGTTTACAACTTGGGAGGAGATGAACAGTACGAGATCAGGTATGTCTCGGACCTGATTTTGAAGTCTCTTGGGAAGGATGATTCTAAGGTGAGTTACAAGGAGGCTGAACCCTTCACAACTAAGGTTAAGACGCCTGACTCCGCGAAAGCTAAGAGGGATTTAGGCTTCCATCTTACTGTGCCTGTTGAGGAAGGCATCAGTAGGACTGTGGATTGGTTTAAAAGGTTTTATGTGAGGTCGGCAGATAAATTGGTTTGGAAAGCTGGCGTGTGAGGTTGATCAGGGCAAGGATTGTTGCGGAGGGCAGGGTTCAGAAGGTTGGTTACAGGGATCTGGTTCAGAGCGTAGCTAGAAAGCTGGGCGTCAAGGGTTACGTTGAGAATCTGAAGGAGGGAAATGTCCAGATTGTGTGTGAGGCTGGAGAGACGGTTCTGGAAGAGTTTGCTAAGGCGATAGATTTCAAGGAGGATCTCATAGAGGTTGAGAAAGTTCAGATTGTTGAAAGATCTGAGGCTACTGGAGAGTTTGGATACTTTGAGATTAGGTATGGAAGGCTGGAAGAGGAGTTTGGTGATAGGATGGGAACCGCCATTGAATACGCTAGGGCTATGAGAGGTGATATTCAGTCCATGAGGGGCGATATCCACTCTATGCATGAGGATGTTAGGGATATGCACAGTGATATTCGGGACATGCGCGGAGAACTGAAAGAGGGATTTGCAGGAATAAGCAGCGAGATCAAGGATATGCGCGGAGAGTTAAGAGAAGGACTTGCAGGAATACACAGCGAGATCAAGGATATGCGCGGAGAGTTAAGAGAGGGGCTTGCTGGAGTCCGCGGCGAAGTTAGGGACATGCATGCTGATATGAATAAGAGTTTTGAGGAGATGGCTAAGAGGTATGATTCTATATCGTCTGAGCTTATTAGGTCAAGGGAGGAGCTTACGAGGGCTGTTAGCGGCCTTTTGAAGCTGATAGAGGAGTTCATCGAGGAGAGAAGGGCCGCGCAGGGAGTACGTGAAGAGTAGGGATTTTTGGGCTTAGGGCTCATGGATTCTGAAGATATATTGGCTGAGTATGCTGGTAGGAGGATTCTTTTAACTGGTGGAGCTGGCTGCATTGGGAGCAACTTGGTAAGGGCGCTTCTTGAGGCTGAGGTCGAGCGAATCATTGTTGTGGATGATCTTTCAGCGTCTTATGATTGGAATCTTCCTAATGACCCAAGGGTGCTGTTCACGTGTGGAAGCGTATTGGGTGAGGAGTGTATGAAGAGGGCGTTCAGCTTTAAGCCTCACTATGTTTTTCACTTGGCAGCTCACTTCGCTAATCAGAACAGTGTTGACCATCCTGAAACTGATCTGCTTGTTAATGCTCTTGGGACTTTGAGGACGCTTGAGTATGCGAACTTGGTTGGTGTGGAGAGGTTTGTCTTCGCCTCTTCGGGTTGTTCTGTTTATGGTAGTGAGGCTCCCTTGCCATTGAAGGAGGCTTATGTCTCTTTGCATTTGGATACGCCTTACCAGATTAACAAGTTGGTGGGTGAGTTGTACTGCAATTACTTTAGAGATTACTATGGGGTTCCGGTTGCAGTGTCTAGATACTTCAATGTTTACGGTCCAGGGGAAACTCCGGGCAGGTATAGGAATGTGATTCCGAATTTTATCTGGTGGGCTTTGCATAGGAAGCCTCTACCGATCACTGGGACTGGTGAGGAGACTAGGGATTTTACTTTTGTTGAGGATGTTGTTGATGGGACTTTGCGTATGGGAGTTGTCAGAGAGGCTGTTGGTGAAGCGATTAACTTGGCTTCTGAGACTGAGACGAGGGTTATTGATTTGGCTAATTGGGTTAACGAGCTTACGGGGAACGAGGCTGGGATAGTTTTCAGGCCTAGAAGAGTTTGGGATAAAGTGGTTAAAAGGAGAGCTTCTATAGAGAAGGCTAGGAAGATCTTGGGATATGAGCCGCAGACACGAATGGAAGATGGCCTAAAGAAGACCTACGAGTGGATAGTTGAGAACAGGGATAGAATAGAAGCAAGTGTTGCATCTTGGTAGGTTTATTGATAAAGTCCATGTGACTGGCAGTGTATGTTTTGCTGGAAGTCAGTAAGTGTGATTCTGGATGATTCGAGCTTCCCGACGTTAGAGGAAATGCTGGTCCTGATATCAATTATACTCCTGACTCCAACCCTCCTTAGCATCCTAAAGGTTTTCCAGCATCTCTTGTCAGGAAGAGAATCTGGATGAGTAAGAAGCCCTTCATAGTTGCGTGTATGCCAGCGTTGAATGAAGAGAGTACGATCGCAAAAGTAGTCGTTAGATCGTTGAGGTACGTGAGTAGGGTTATTGTTGTTGACGACGGTTCAACCGATATGACTGGTGAGATAGCTGAGAATCTTGGAGCTGAGGTGATTAGGCATGAGAGGAATATGGGGTACGGGGCGGCTCTGGCTTCGCTCTTCAGGAGAGCCTGTGAAATCGATCTTGATGCGATGGTGATCTTGGATGCTGATGGTCAACATGATCCTGAAGATATTCCTAGTCTTGTCGAGCCTGTTTTGAGTGGAGAGATAGACATCTGTATCGGTTCAAGGTTTCTAGCTGGGAGCGATGAAAACGTTCCAAGGGAAAGAAAGATGGGTATTGAAGCTATAACGAGGCTTGCTGAGGTTGCTTCTTACAGGGGGATAACTGATGCTCAGTCTGGCTTCAGAGCCTATAGTAGAAAGGCATTATCCTTTATTGTGCCGACGGAGTGGGGAATGGGCGCCTCAACTGAGATACTGATAAAGGCGAAGGAAGCTGGTCTCAAAGTGAAGGAGATTCCCATAAAGATTGATTATGATGTAGAGCAGCCTTCAACCCTCAACCCAGTATCTCATGGATTAGACGTTGCGTTAAGCACTTTGAAGCATTTGTCGATAAGGCGTCCCTTATTTTTCTATGGTGTTCCAGGATTCTCAGCGTTGGTTATTGCAGCCGTTTTCTGGGTTTGGACGCTGCAAACCTTCGCGGCGACTAGAGAGGTAATAACAAACGTAGCCCTGATAGCGATAGGAGCAACAATAGTGGGGCTTATGCTTTTGACGACAGCGATACTCCTTTGGGTGCTGGTAAGCTTGATGAGGGAAACAGCTAGCTAGCTTTATGTGAATGCTTATTAACGGCGCCAAGTCAACCTATGTGGGATGCGCGCATGTCATCAAAGCCTGAGAGGCCGCGGGTGGGACATGTTTGGGTGGGGTCTAAGCCCAGAGTCGGCCACATTAAACCTCGAGATCTGGCTGGAGTTATTAAAGAGGAGACGAAGCTTAGTGGCGGTAAGGGTCAGGTTAAAAATCGAGTCTGTGGATCAAAGGGTGCTTGAAGCCACGGCCTTGGTTAACACTGGCTTCGAAACCGAGAGGCCTGAACTACTTCTACCCATTAAAGCGGCTGAGAAGCTGGATCTATGGCCAAACCTTCCGTCAGATGCTAGGGTTGAGATCTACGACACCGCTGGGGGTCCGATGAGGGTTTACGTGATGCCGCAAAAGGCTAAAACCGCAGTTTTGACGGAAGACCGCGAAAGCCGCGAGGTTCTCTCAGACATAGTTCTATCCCACACGGAGGTTGAGATCTTGATAGGGGATAAGCTCGCCGGAAAGATGCGGATAGTGATAGAGGATCCGGGAGAAGGGATATGGCGATTTAGAGACGAGCGCCCGGATAGGAAGAGGGAAAGCCAAACGGTTGAACGTTGGGTTTAGGTGTTATCATCTTTCAACAAGGGTGCATAAAATTATTAGAGACTGGGCTGATGTTTCTAAATTCATTGTTTGCAATATGCAATGAAGAAAGCGGATTTGGTAGTTCTCGACACAGGCGTAATCTTGGATAGGATCAAGGGAAAACTGAACATACGGGAAAATATAACAGTTGTCAGTGTGATTGAATGCCCACCCCTTTTGAGGTCGCCGGGTTTGAGGGCAATGTGTACTACCCAAGATTGGAAGACTTCAAACTACCATATAAGATTCAGTAGAAGGGTTCTTGAAGAAACCAGAAAAAAGAAAGAAGTAGCTCAGTTTACAGGAATGAGGTTAGAATAGTTTTCAGACCTGAAACGGATTCGGACAAAGTAGTGAAACGGAGAGCCTCCATAGAGAAGGCCGTATGAACGGGTCTTGGAGAACAAAGACAAAATCTGCCAAGCCGCTAAATTTTGAACAAAAGGTTTGGGATAACATTCTCCGAATTGTGAAGAACATCTTGACAATAGATGTAGAGGGATTATTCCACGCAGAATATGCTAGAAACTTAAGAGAAAGTGAAAACGTTTTTAGAATACCATCTAGTATGCCAGGAATCCTTAAGTTGCTTGATGAACACAACACTAAAGCGACTTTCTTCATAGTTGGAGAATTGGCTGAAAGGTACCCAAGCGTAATGAAGGAGATAATTGACGGTGGTCATGAAGTAGCGTTTCATTCATATGACCATAAACCCTTGTGGGAGAAAAATCCAGAGCAGCTTGAAACAGAAATAGAGAAGTTTAATGAGTTATTAGTATCAATCACTGGAGACATGTGTATAGGCTTCAGGGCACCATCATTTTCGCTAAATAACGAGACCGTGTGGGCTTTAGAAGTCTTAGAGAAGACTGGGATGTTGTATGATTCAAGCGTCTTTCCTGCGTGGACGCCGCTTTATGGGGTTTCCAGCGCATTACTAAGGCCATATAAACCTTCAAAAGACGACTTAACCGTCGAGGATATTGAAGGTAAACTCTGGGAGTTCCCATTGGCTGTATATTCGCTCTTAGGGTTGCGAATCCCGGCGGCTGGAGGCTTTTACCTGCGATTTATGCCGGGTCTTCTATGGAGAGCAATAAATAAAATGAATAAGCTCGGGATTCCAGCCGTTGTATACGTTCATAGTTGGGAGTTAGATCCTGATACGCCAAAGTTAAGGCTTAATCCATATAAATCATTTGTGACTTACCGCGATCTAGAGAAAACGCCGGAACTGCTTAGACGTCTATTACATGATTTTGAGTTAACGAGTTTCGCCGAGTACATGGAAACATCAGGAATGATCTGAAACATTGCCTCTTAAATTGGACACACAAATACATGTTATAGCAGAAGAAAAGGATAGCCACTTGTGGAATGCTTTCATAGAGAGCAGCCCTTACTCGACACCCTATCATTTGTGGGAATTTGGACATGCGCTTTCATTAACCTATGGGTATAAAAAATACTATCTAGTTGCAACAAATGGCGATAAAGTTATCGGAGCCTTTCCTTTGATCTATGTCAAAAGCAGACTATTCGGTAGCAAATTACTTTCTTTACCATTTTGTGAATACGGAGGGCCGCTAGTTAGTCCGAATTCCGGTGCTTCGATGCATGCTGTAAAAAGCTTATTCGAGGAGGTTTTGACAATTGCATCAAGTCTAAACGTCGATTACATTGAGATCAGAAATCCCTTATTGCACGGTGAAATAATGGAGAAGAAAGGATATAATGTTGTTAGGAGATATGTTACGTTTGTAATTGATTTATCTTGTGAGAGGGAAAAATTGTGGCGTTCATTAGATAAAAAAACAAGAAACTCTACGCGAAAAGCCATGAAGAATGAGCTGAATGTTTATGAAGTTAGCAAAGAAGATGATTTGAAGGAATACTTCTCCCTCTATCTCAAAACACAGAAGAAGCATGGATCACCGCCCCACAGTTTTAAGCTTTTCCAAGATCTATTTAGTTTGAACGTTGGAAAGAGCATTAGAATATTGATGGCTGAGTATCATTCAAAGCCGATTGCAGGGATAGTTCTTTTTTATAATAAAAGGAAGATATACTGGTGGGGTGGATCTTCTGATCCAAAGTTTAAACATTTGAATGCGACAAATCTTCTTTTATGGAAGATAATTGAGGGGGGAGTGGAAATAGCTTCAAAACTTTTTGACCTCGGAAGAACTCGAAGAGGTACTTCGATTTATCACTTTAAAAGTGGATGGGGAGGAAAGGAAGTCATCCTTCAAGATTATGTATGTTTCTTAAATGATTGTAGTGTGGAGTTGCCCGATCCCGAGCAAAGTAGATATAGTTTTTTGTCGAGGCTTTGGTCTCTTATGCCTGTGTCTCTTGCTAAAAAGATAGGACCAAAAATAATGAGTGGGATTGGATTATAAGAGATGATTCCGCGAACAGCGATTCCAATAAGTAATGAAGAGTTGTTTTCACTAGTATTTCCCACGGTAAGAAATGGCAATGAAGAAATAGCTGATTTTGAGAGAAATCTTGCAGGTTATTTAGGCGCTAGAAAAGTCTTTGCGGTTAATGCAGGGCGAACTGCCCTTTATTTGGCTCTTCAATCGTTAGGCCTGAAGCCTGGAGAAAGTGTTATAGTGCCCGCCTACACCTGTGCGATTGTTTTTGAGGTCATACTTAGACTGGGGTTAAAGCCGACTTTGGTCGATGTAAATCCTGAAACCTACAACATTAACCCCGCACTGATTTCTGATACAATAACCTCAAAGACTAAAGCCATAGTTGTTGTGCATTTGTTTGGAAGACCCAGTGAAATGGATCAAATAATGGAGATTGCTAACAATTATGGCTTATTTGTAGTTGAAGATGTGGCTCAAGCTCTTGGGGCAGAATATAGAGGAGTAAAAACAGGCACTTTCGGTGAGATAGCAATATTCAGTTTCGGGCCAGGAAAAAGCCTTACTTCAGGTGAAGGAGGAGCCATAGCAGTAAATGACCAAAAACTAATTGAGAAAGTGATAGAGGTAGGGAATACCTTACTAAAACCCAGACTTGCCTGGCGACTTCATGTTGCGAAAAACATCGTCTCTATGAAGTTTTTTTCAAAAGCACTTTTGTACAGTTTCATTAGCGGGCATTTAGAGAATGAGCTGAATAAGGCTGACCGAGAAATATTGAGCAATTGCTTAAAACTTCTGAATAACAGAACCGATGTTGCCCTTCATACAACAATTATGCTCACAAAAATGCCCACTCTGTCTGCCAGGATGGCGCAGATTCAGCTAAAAAAAATCGAAGAACTAAATAACAAAAGAATAAAAAACGCGGTCATTCTCACTAGACTATTGGAGCCAGTGAGCGAATATGTTCAACTTCCTCAACTCGGCCCAGATAAGATTCGAAATACTTTTACAAGATTTCCAGCGAAGATGAAAAAAGGTTCCCGCGAAAGTCTGATTAGAAGAATCAAAAAAAAAGGTATAGACATTGAAAAACCATACCATCATCTTTCTACTTTTATGAGAAAATATTCAAAAAGGCGATATATTTGTGCAGAGAGTTTATGTGAATCTCTTATTACCATTCCAAATCATCCTTGTTTGAATTCGAAGGATCTCGAAAAAGTCGGCATCACTTTTACTCAAAGTATTCACCAACAAGCATTGGATTACGCCGTTCACAGGTAACAATTGCTAAAAAGCAACTGTAAAGAAATCGTTGGTCCAGTTCACGTCTAAGAAGGGCTCGAAACATACTATCATTGAAGGATTAAAAATATGAATAGATTTTCCGTAGTTTTCGTGGCAAGATACTTTCCGCCTTCTATCGGAGGAGCCGCATCTAGAGATTATAACATATATTTAAATCTGAAAAAAATAGGGGTGAATTGCAAGGTTCTGACGTTTAGCCATCTTAACAAAAAGGGTAATTTTCCTAATGATAACATTTGGAACTTTACCGTTTTCACCTTTTATTCACTTTTCGGATTTCTCGTGGCCTCAATAATGACAAGCTATCAAGTTCTTATGATTTCATCGCCTCCAATAACAACAGGGATATTAGCTCCTTTTGCAAGATTTTTGAAGAAGTACGTCGTTGCTGATATACAAGATATTTGGCCAGATTCTTTAGTTGAAGAAGGATACCTTAGAAAGGACAGTTTTCTTTATGTTCTGCTGTCCTTTTGCGAGAGCCTCACATACAGACATGCAAATAAGATTATTACAGTAAGTCCATTACTAGCGGATGATATCAGTCAAAGGGCAAGAAGAAAAGATATTTTTGTTCTATTGTCAGGAGCCAACATGGATATCTTCAGGCCGAAAAGTTCTGACCCAAATCTGAAAGTTGCTCTTAGTGTTGAAGGAAAAAAAGTTATACTTTACAGTGGCAAAATAGGTAAAGCTCAGCAGTTAGAAAACGTTCTTTTTGGGTTAGCGGAAGCCGTCAAACAATACCCAAAGATAGTCTGTCTCATTGTAGGAGCTGGGGAAGAAGTCGATTCGTTGAAACAGCTAAGTTCTAAACTTGGCCTTGACAATCATGTCAAGTTTTTGCCGCCCGTTTCTCAACGACTCTTAGTTGACTACATCGCTATATCAGATGTTTGTATTGTGCCTTTGCATGAAAGTGAGAAGGGGGCTCTTCCCACCAAGTTTTTCGAATATCTTTCTTGTGGTAAGCCTGTGCTGGCTCTATCATCCGTTGATATCGGCAAGATTTTGGGTGATTCTGAGGCAGGACTTTTCATCTTGAACCCTAGCAACAAGTCTTTGATAGCCAAGTCATTAGCAAGACTACTCACGAATGATAAACTGAGAGTTCAAATGGGGAAGAGCGGTCGCCAATATAGTTTAAAGAATCTCAACTTTTCAGACAGCATAGCTAAGTTGGTACATGAAATAGAGAGATCGATATGAAAATAGCCGTAGCTGTTGGCACAAGACCTGAGCTCATCAAGATGGCCCCCATAGTCCATGAGATGCTCAAAAGAAGAGAACTAAAGTTTACGTTCATCCACACAGGTCAACACTATGACTTCAATATGTCAGACGTTTTTATACGTGATCTAGATCTCCCTAAACCAGATATCTTCCTGGGTGCTCGATCTGGCAGTTACGGTCAACAAATGGGAATAATAATGAGGGGAACGGAGCAGGCACTAAGAAACATAAAGCCTGATATAGTCTTAGTTGAAGGTGACACCAACTCGAGTTTGGGAGTGGCCCTTACCGCTTCTATGATGAAACTCCCAATAGGTCACGTCGAGGCAGGTTGTCGTTCTTTCGATATGAGTATGCCTGAAGAGATAAACCGCGTACTAATATCCGACCTTAGTTCACTACATTTCGCTCCAACTCAGACAACAGTCCAGAATCTCATAAGGGAAGGTATAAGAGCCGATAAGATATTTCTGACTGGTCACCCAATCATAGACCTGCTCGATAAGATCCGAAATAGGATTTCCGGTCATAAAGTTCTCACTCAACATGGGCTTGCTTCGAAAGAATATTACCTACTCACTATTCACCGAAGGGAAAGTGTTGACGACAAGAACAATCTGCGGAATCTGCTTGAAGCATCGAGGGAATTAACTGAGTTTAGACCTGTTATTTTCCCCGTTCACCCTCATACCCGAAAAAACATAAAGAGATTTAAGATGGAGGGGCTTCTGTACCGTATTATCGACGTGTCACCTCTTGATTACCTTAATTTTCTTAACCTAATTAACCATGCGCGCCTGATTCTTACGGATTCAGGAGGCGTTCAACAGGAAGCTGCGATACTTGGTAGCCCGTGTATTACATTGAGGAAAACTACGGAGTGGGTTGAAACAGTTGACAGAGAAGTGAACTTCTTAGCAGGTACAGATAAAGAGAAAATTTTCGAAACGGTAAAACACATTGAATTGGACTATAAGGAAATCACTAGTAACTTCAATAAGACTGGCGACATCTTTGGACGAGTAGGCGCTTCAAAACGAATCATAGACTTGATGATAGAATATTTCAACTTTACGCGTCTTTCGAGCAAATAAACGGAGAAATGATTTGAAAAATAAAAAAGCAGAGATGGAAATTTACTACACAGTTATCGGCTCATGAAAAGGAGCAGAGAAAGTACGGGGCATTTAACGGTCAACACGAATAGGCTTGTTATGGTAGTTTCTAACGCTTTTAGGCCTGATCCTAGAGTTTATAAGGAGGCTAAGTCTCTCGTTGATCACGACTTTAAGGTTACTGTCTATGCTTGGGATCGGGAATGCAAATATCCCTCAAACGAGTTAATAGATAGAATTTTTGTTGAGCGCGTTCGTGTAAAGTCAAGATACGGGAATTTTCTTGAATTTATGATTACCACTCCAATATTTTGGTTATTTGTTTCGTTAAAAATTCTAACACGATATGTTACAGTGGTTCATTGTCATGATTTTGATACCGTCCCTGTCGGAGTACTGGTAAGGATGCTACGGCATAACGTGAAGATAGTATATGATGCACATGAGGTTTATCCAGCAATGATAGCCGACAATGTTCCTTATATTTTGTATGCTCTACTATGCTGGATTGATAGGATATTTATGAGAACTGTTGATTGCGTAATTATTCCTTTGGAAGAGCGAAGAAGGTTCTATACGTATGCAAGACGCATAATTGTTGTTCCAAATACACCAAAATTTGTAGAAATTCGTAAAAAGTCTAGAAAGAGAGAATTTTCAGTCTTTTATGGGGGAGGGTTAATTAGAGAGAATGGAATACTCTTAATGGTTAAAACCATACTGGGTCTCCGTAATGGTGTAAAACTGTTCTTAGCTGGTGATGGTCCATTAAGACACATCATAGAGAAGCTTAGTGAGAATAACAGCAACGCGCGCTTAAAGTATCTCGGTTTCCTGTCTAGACAAGAGGTTCTGAAGAATCTTGCCGACGCTGATATCACGTTTGTCTTTTATGAACCAGTAAATGTCAACAATATTTATGCCTCTTCCAACAAGCTGTTTGAGGCTATGATGGTGGGTGTTCCGATTATAATAAACAAGGAGACGGTTCTATCAACGATAGTAGATAACTACGCGTGTGGAGTAATTGTTCCCTACGGGAACGTGCAAAAGCTGAGACATGAAATTATCAAGCTCAAAAACGATCCCTCCTTAAGGAAAACGCTCGGGGAGAATGGTAAGAGAGCGTTTAAAGAGAACTTTGCTTGGAACTTGGTAGAGTCAGAATTCATAAGTAGTTACAAGTTGCTTCTAAAAAATGAGAAAACGAAATGCGCTTGTATCTGAAAAGCAACATAGTGTGCGAATACAAAATGCATCGCTCTTTTCAGTTTTCAATTCAGTTTCAAAACTCGACAGCTGGCTTAAAGAATACGGGTGGAAAAGTCCTGACCCATACGACATACTTGGCACCTCCTTCTTCTTAAGCATACAAAGTTTACGTGTTAGAAGCTCATTTGGCGAAAAAATCCTGACACCAATAGTAGCCCTTCCCTACTTATTCCCCAAGCTAACAAGAAAGATCTTTCAAGTTCGGAAAACCTATAACGCTATGGCGGCCGCGCTGCTTGCTAGAGGATACTTGAATTTGTATGGAGCAAGCGCAGATTCATCTCATCTACGACTTGCGTTGAATTACTTGGATTGGCTTGAAAAGCATCATTCTGAGGGTTACTCGGGCATATGTTGGGGTTATCCTTTTGATTGGCAATCAAAGATCTTGATCCCGAAAGGTACGCCTTCAGGGGTAGTGACATCAATTGTGGTACAAACATTCTTATATGCATACAAGATCACAGAAGAAAACAAGTTTAAGGAAATCGCTGTTAATGCCATCGATTTTTTCCTTAAAGACTTGAACATCGTATTTGTTGATAACGATAAACTTTGCTTTAGTTACACTCCACTGGACAACTTTAGAGTGCATAACGCCAATCTGTGGGTGGCATCGACACTTGCTGGAATCATGGCTTGTGCAAAGTTGAAGAAATACAGAAAAACTGTAATAAAGGCTGTTAATTTCACTCTGAACGATCAGGGAATAGATGGACGTTTTTACTACTGGGACACCAGATACGCTCAAGCCGAAGGGATCAGAAATGGCTTAGATAATTATCATACAGGCTATGTAATCGAAAGTTTAATCGACATCTCGAAACTTTTCAATTGGGGTAATGAGCTAAGCGTTCCCATAAATAAAGCACTAAAGTTTTATCAACGAAATTTTGTCCAAGACTCCGTTCCTACCCATATACCTACAAGTATTCATTCTACAATAGCAACGTATCCAATTATCGTAGATATTAACGATTGCTCAGAGGCGATCCTAGTTTTTTTGAAAGCATATTCAAATGGTTTCTGCTCAGATGGAAAACAAAAAGGTGCGAAAGCATGTATGTGGACGATAAGAAACATGCAGGATTGCTCGGGCTATTTCTATCACCGAATTTATAAGTGGGGCGTCGACAAGACACCATACGTTCGCTGGAGCCAAGCATGGATGTTCTATGCTCTAACGGAACTGATAAAGAAATATTCAGAAGAATCCTCAGACTTTTCATACCTTACCATAAATAAAAAGCCAGAAAAAAAAGAATTTCTAAGAAGTGATTGCAGGCTAGGTGACATATCTTTATGAATGTTCTTATGCTAGGAAATGTTCCCCCTCCGTATGGAGGGGTCGCTGTCCACGTTGAAGGTTTGTGCCAGCACTTATCAAAAACAGACAAGGTATATCTTCTTGCTGATCGACCATTAGATCGAGCTAAATCTAGCATTCGTAATGGGTATAAAGTCTATAGACCGTTAGTAACGGTTGCTGATGCAGATACTCCTATAGGCATTAAAGACGTTTTTCAGACAATACTTCTAAACGCGAAAGAGTATCATTTTGGCTGCATCAAAATCTGGAGCACCTATTTACTACAATTTCCCTTGTTTGTTCATTATGGAATAAGAACCGATATAGAAATGCTGTATGCTTTACCGTTATATGAAATATTGAAAAAACAAGATATTGATCTTATTCACGCACATCACGCATCAGATAGAGCCTTTCGCGCACTTTGGCTTTCCACGCTAATGAGAAAGAAAGTCCCTCTAGTTGTGACAATGCATAGAGGTGAATTTGAAAGCCAAAATAAAAAATCCATCAATCTCGTAAAAGTAATACTGAGAAAAGCCAATAAACTTGTCGCCGTAAGCAACTTAGTTAAACAAACAGCAATAGATTTTGGCGCTTTAGCCAGTAAAGTAGTTGTAATACCTAATGGTGTTAATACAAGTCTTTTTCGGCCGATAGAACTACGCGGTCTAAAAGATAAATATGGCATTGATCACGATAAAATAATACTTTTTGTAGGCGGGCTGACTGAAAAAAAAGGCATAATTGATCTCGTATTATCGTTCAAGAGAATAGATAGTAAAAAAGCATTATTGTTTGTTGTTGGCGATGGACCACTTAAAAAGAGACTATTTGATCTTTGCCTCTCATTAAAATTGCAAAATCAAGTTACATTCTTGGGTATAATTCCTCACAGAGAACTTGTTGAGGTATACAATTTGGCTGACATATTTGTCCTGCCTTCTTATGTTGAAGGTTTATCCTGCTCGCTATTGGAGGCAATGAGTTGTGGGAAACCCGTCATAACCAGTCATCAATATCCTCTGCGGCACGACGCTGTGACACACGAATTTAATGGACTCTTGATTCAAGCCGGTGATCTTAATGCTCTGTCTTCATCACTATATTTACTCATTAATGATGAGAAGCTGAGAAAGAAACTAGGCCATAATGCGAGAAAGACTATTTTAGATAGATTTGATTGGAGTATTATTGCTAATCAGGTCCGTAAACTATATGAGGAAACTGTTTAATAATCATGTGAGAAAATCGGCTATGACTTATTGGCTTACAGACTCGGCTCGAACATCGAGGGGGTTGAGATATATTACAAAACTATCGATGAATATCAAAATTATGGACATTTATAAAGAAGTCCTTAAAAGGACGCTGTAAAAATAAAATGAAAAGCGGGAAGAGCCTAGATATACGGATTGTAGTAGCGTCCACGGATGGATACTAAAGGCGTATAAGGAGCTAATCCGTCATAACGCAAAGTAAAACACGATGTTATTATGAAGGTTTACGAAAAGTGTAAGGCTGTTGAGACTGTGAAGAAAATTACTCTCAACATCAGAGATACGAGAGTGCGTGAACGTGGGAGTCTTTCCGTTGCGAAAACAGAGGAAAACTGAACCCTGAGAATTTTATTCGTTCTTGGTTTCCCTAACCCTTTTCCCGGTGCTGGCTGGACCAGGATAGGCTTCTTCGCTGATGCTTGGTCTAAGAAGGGACACTCGGTCGAAGTGTTAGGCACTTTTAGCTATAGAGCGCTTCAAAAAAGGAGAGTAAGGAAATCTGATGAAGTCAATGTTTTCAACATTATCTTCAATATGGGTTTTATTCAGCCAGCAGTCTTTGTATTAAACAGTTTCCTCTCTTTCATGGTTTCAACACTTTTCCTAAAAGCTATGAAGCTTGATGTGGTGATAATTTCCGTTCCGACAGGCGATGTGGGTTTGGGAGCGCTGGTAGCCTGCAAACTTCGCAGAGCCAGACACATAGTTGATTACAGGGATGAGTGGGAAGATTACATGATAAGCCTAACTAGTTCAAAGATGGGGAAATCCTTCTATTCAATGGTGAAGAAGCTTACGGCAAGCCTTTACGCAAAATGCCACCTGGTAGTCGCAGTGACACTGAACTTCGCAGAGTCTCTAAAAAGCCGTGGAGTAACTAACGTGAGGCTTGTGCCGAATGGAGCCGATGCTGAAACATTTAAGCCATTAAGTATTAAGGGAAAGGACGAAAGCTTCACGGTGTTTTACTCGGGGGGTATCGGCGGTTACTATAGACTGGATGTAGCAGTCAAAGCACTAAAAAAGCTTGTGGATAGCGGATTGAGAAACGTTAAGATGGTTATTGTGGGAGAAGGCGGAATAGAGAAGGTGCTCACCTTAGCCCTTGAATTAGGAATCTCAAACAATATAGAGTACAAAGGAGTGATAAACGACAAGGCGAAATTGGCAAGGCTGATAGCTGAAGCTGATGTGGGGTTAATTCCCTATGATGACAACCCTCTTTGGAAAAACTCTCTTCCTGCAAAGTTCTTCGAGTACTGCGCATGCGGGATACCTATATTGGCGACGGTCTATGAGGACTCGATACTAGCTAAGCTGATAAAGGAGTATAAAATAGGCTTGACGGTGCTACCTCTGGACGAAGAGAAACTTGCAGAAGCAATTCACAGAATCTATCAGAACAGATCGTTCAGAGAAGAAGCAGGCAAAAGGGCAAGATTGCTCATCGAGGAAAAATTCGATAGAAACAAGATTGCAGAAGAATTTCTTGATTTGGTAAGGACTTTACTCTAATCATGCCACCAAATCTATTGTTTCTGACGAGCTATCTCGCCATAGAACTCAGAAACATTAGAGGCGGGTTGGTCTTGGATATGTGGGTGAGTATGGCTCATTAGCCAATGCTTTACTAAACTGCTCATCGGAATCAAAGGTATTTTGGTACTCACATATTGATCGATTTCTCAGAATCGTTAGCAGGAGTGGACTGCATAAGATGCGGGCTACTATGCTTAAAGCTGTCAAGAACGCAATCTACGACAGTTCAAAAAATGGGTCATATTTGGCGGTTATTGTAGCATACCCTGTCATTTAAATCCAGAGTAGTAAGAGGATCCACGTTAAGCAAGCCATAAGTCATAGTAAGTGAAGCAAATTATGTGGAAAACTGAGAAAGAATTGTTTATGCTTAATGCTGGATTGGTGGCATTACTTATTTTCTTCCTTGTTCAAAGCTTGATTCTAAGGATGGTTTATTCAATTCTATTCTCTTGTGGCATATACTATCTGCAAACTCTGCTCTTTATAAACGATCAGAACAATGTGACCCCAAAACACATTAAGAAAGGAGCATTTGGAAACAGAAACCTGTTAATATATTTTTTTGGCTTCATAGCAAGCGTAATCGTTCTGACTTTTCCACCTTTTGACGCTTCGCCAGGTTCACAAGCGCTTTATGTCGTGTTTGCAAAAATACCGCCTTTCTCTGTGATCAGGGTAATTTCTGGATATTTTCTCATTGGAGTTTTTCCGGGATACGTAGTTTTTAATTCTTTTCTTTCGAAGCGTGACTTTGACGCAATCGAGGAAATGGGGTTAATACTCGCATTAAGCTATGCTATAAATGGTTTCATAGGTTCTCTTCTAATATCGTTGCATCCTGCACTCTTCTCATGTGCCATCTTCCTACTCATCCTTTGGGGCAGCATTTTCTTAATGAACTTTATCAGACGTCTAGCTCTCCGTGAAGACAAACATTTTCCTAACAGCGACGCCTATTTGCCGACCAAATTCTCAAAGAGGACTCTGTTCTTAGTTTCTTTCTTAATTCTCATTTCGTCATATACGCTAGTTTTCTCCTGTGATGTTGGAGATCTAGCTCTGTCCGGCGACATAACTCGCTACATAAGCCAAGCTATCGCTATACGGCTTGGTCAGCAACCTCAATATTTGACGCGTACGTCTCTTTTCCTGATTTTCCCTTTGGTTGCACAACTTCTCACAGGGCTTCACGCCTTTTACGCCTATGCTGGCCTGCAATTTTACTTATTGATAGTTCCTACGTCTTTTTATATTCTTCTCAAGGCTTTGTTCCCTCAAGACACAAAAATCCCAACGACAGGGGCGTTTTTGGGCTCTGTAACTTCAGGTTTGGGCTTCATAGGATTATGGGACTTCTTCACAAAATATGCTTCTGGAGAAAAAAATACTTTTTCTGCTCTCCTCGATGCCTGGAGCAAGGCCCCCCTTATCTTTATACCTTATCAATTTTACGTGATGCCTATTGCCTACTCCTTACTTTTTATGGCTCTGTCTTTTATGTACAGATATGTTTTTCAAGTTGGCGGACAACGACGGCTTTCACATTTGTTATTGTGCGGTTTATTCGTTACGCGCCTTCCATTTACTCACGACATATTTGAATCTTCCTTCTTCGTCGTCAGCCTGATCATATGCTTTTTCTTCTTTGTTCCCATAAGCAGAAGATCTATGACAACTTTCTTCAAGATTATAGCAGCTGTGATGCTATTCTTTATACCCCAAGAAGTCATACTTAGGGCATATCAATATACATTTATTAACTATTTCTTTCACTTTAAGCATTTCTTTGGGTACTTTAGGCTTTCCTTGGAATTGGTTGTTCTACCGCTTGTAATGATTGTCACCTGTATATTTTTGCGCGTCTTTTTTCATAAGCATAAGCCCGACATATATTTTCAACATTGTTGGAAAATGATCTTCGATAATTTCACTTTTAAAGTAGGATTTTGGATGATAGCCTTCATGCTTTTCATATTGACAATCTACTGCTGGAGAATTGACTGGATGGATCTTTACTTTCGTACTATGGAATGGCCACCATGGTATATAACTATTATGTCATACGGATTCTATTTTTCATTAGCAATTGGTATGGTGCCTAACTTGTTAGGAAAAAAGCAAAAAAGGGGTCTTTTAATAATTCTGAGCTGGCTAGTATCAATATCTATTTTAACACTCCTATCGGTATTTCTTCCAGTATTTTTCACGCCAATGGTTTGGGGTAGGCGTTGGCTGCTCTCCTTTGCTTTCTATCCATTCGTTGCGTTAACAGCTGCGGCTCTTTCTGAAGTTTCTAGTAAGTTTCCCGATTTAAACATCCATGTAGATTTGCAAATGAAATCCAAAATAAAGACCGTAAACACTCCAGATCTCAGGTACTTTGCATCCTCTTTTCTTATACTCTTAATCTCATTTTCTTTCTTAACCTGCGCATATACCGCTGAGTTATTTTATACTGGTGCATTGGTGCAGACAGGCGTTTCAAGTTCTGAAACAGAAGCCTTCAGCTGGATACTTCATAATACGCCTGAAGACGCCATCATCCTAACAGTTACCGAAAGAAGCACTGTTCGAATAGGGTCTCTTGCTTGTAGAAAGTCTTTAGGATATTCTGATGTACGAAAATCTTGGCCTCTTCAAGTGTTGTTCAATTCCCGTCTGCCGGAAGCCGTCTTGTACTCGCTGAAACAACTTTGTATTTCCTACATCTTCATTACGCCAGAGGATTCTCTATCTTTAGCAGAAAACCTTCAAAACACTTATCTAAATTCCTTGCTGGACATTTTACCAGTAGTGTATGAAAAGGAGAAAATGACATTATTTGCTGTCCCAAGATATCCACTGTATGAATATTCAAATTGCGTTTTAGTAAGCCCCACGCTGGACTTCCAAAACATATCAGTTGCACGAGTAACCTTAGAGTTCTCCGATGACTTCAATACAAACCTGAACAACTGGGGCATCATCTCAGGTGATTGGGAGATCGAAAATGGAGAGCTGCATACGCTGGGAACAAGAACTATCAACAATTGGGGGCGAATTGTATCGAATCAATCTTTCACCAATTTCATCTATGAATTCAAGGGCAAGTCAGTGAAGTCTCCTGGTCTCAGCTACATCTGGGGGGTTTTCAGATATCTAGATGAGAGCAATTATTATTCATTTTATATTGGAAACACAACTTTCACGGTATTTGAAAAGGTAGGTGGCGTAAGCTCAGCTTTAGCAGGTGGTCATCTCGAAGCCTCTTTAAACCTTACACAATGGAATAGTGTAAAGATTGACACGACATATTCTAGAATAAAACTATACATCAACAATAATCTAGTTACGACCATGCAAGGAACAGGGCTGGAAGGGAAGGTAGGTTTACAAACTCATGCCGAATACCACACATGCTACGACGATGTCAAAGTGACTTCTCTAACCTTGCCTGTCGATACAGAATCAGCCCTTCAAAACTACCAGTTCGCGTTCAACATGTTTATGACTTCCAAAATCAATTTCACAATCATGTCCGACATAGATTTGACTGGACTCAAGGCTAACAACGTATACGTTTTCCCATTCAATCGACATGTTCCAGGACACGTGCTGTCAAACCTTGAGAAGTACGTGTCCGAAGGTGCACATGTTCTATTTCTTGATCAGTTGTTTGGAGCCTATGATGAGCTGTATTCAATAGGCAATCCCGTCTTGCATTCAATGCTTAGAGTAAGAATGGGAGGCATTATAGCTTGTTCGGAAGTGTCCTTTGGAGGGCGAGATATCCATTTGGGCGGAGAATATGTCATTCATATGTTGACACTCGAAAATAGTTCTGGAATCAACGTTCTTGCAAACTACACAATAAACAACCAGTCTCAGACAGCGTTTATCATACAGAAACAAATAGGCAAGGGAACCATAACGTACATACACCTCACAGACCTTATGAAACAAGCAATGGCTAAAATCCCTCAGAGGACCCTTCTAGCGATGTCTTTTCATGAATCTATGAAGTCTTTACCGAAACCCGCTGAAACAAGGACCCAATTGTCTTTGCCTTTCCCATCAGGCTTGTACAGGTTCCTACTCATAAATGATATTCCCGCTCTTCTATCACTTAAAGACTTACACGGATATGCTTACGCCTTTGGCTCCTCAATAGCGATGAATGGTTCATGCAGAGTTCGGTCAAATTATGTACTTATGGTGATGAGTCAAATAAAGATAAAAAAACTGGAAGTCTCCAACACAACTGACTGCTACATGCTAGAGAATGAAACGTTTTCATACCTGAATCTTAAGGGCTCGGTGGATCTCTCTCTGCAAACTAATAACATTAGGCTAACCTCTCCATATTACGGGGGAAAGATGACTACGATTTACATTCCAGAATCCGCCAAGTTACATATCAAATTGATCGACGCAGAATTGCTGTTCAAAACAAACCTGAGCAACGCCGCAATCTCTTTTGCTGAAGGAAATATCACAATAATTATTTCAAGCTTATACTCTGACCTCCTTAGAATGTCACTTAAACAGCCGGTGATCGAGATAGATGGAAGCCTAAAGTTGGCATCATGGCAGGGAATATTTTGGTACGGAGACAAAGCGATAATAATGTTCTCTACTCATTCTAGCATTGTCAAAGGAGACCTATCAGTACAGCTCATATACCAGTTTGGAGGGGTTCTGATCAAAATCGTGGATGTGCAATCCGTGGATGATCATGAAGTTTATTCCTAGCAGACTTTATTGAAACCCAAAGTCTTAGGTTTACTGAAACGCATTAAAGAAGATGGTGGAATGGAAACTGACAAAATAACATTTGTGAAAACTCATGTCCTTAACATACCAGTTGAGATTCGCTTGAGCAGTGGCGATGTGAAGAAAACAACTCACTTAATAGTTGAAGCCCATACTGATAGCGGTGTAGTGGGTATTGGTGAAGGGACACCCTATTCGGTTAGAGGGAAATCACATGCAAATATCCATAATGCATATGTTCTGTGTAGAAAAGTTGAAAGGAAACTGGCGGGAAAGGAACTTTCTGAGACAAAGGATACGTTGCCTCAAATTCAGAAAAATTCTATGGAAAGACCATATTCTGACTACGGCCCTTTCTTAGCTCTTGAAACGGCCGTAATCGATGCGATAAGTAAATTAGACAAAGTTCCGTTCGCTAGAGTTATTGGAGGATGTCATAGAGATAAGGTTCCAGTCTGTGGAACCGTTTTTCTAGGGAAACCGCAAAGCATGGCTGAGGCTGCTCAGAAATGGGTTTCAAAAGGCTTAAAGCATTTGAAGATTAAGGTGACGGGGAAAAAGGAGATAGACTCTGTTAATCTGAGATATATCAGGGATGCGGTTGGCTACAAGTCTTTGATCAGGATAGATGCTAATGGGGCTTACGGAACTGCAGATAATGCGATTAACGCTATCAACAGCCTTGATAAATACGAGGTTGCAATAGTTGAACAGCCCATACGTTGGAATGATCTTGACGGGTTGAGGAAGATAAGAGAGATAGTAGCTCCCAAAGTCATGGTAGACGAAAGCTTGAGAGCCCCCTCAGATGTTGAACTGATATGTAAGAAAAGGGCGGCCGACATAATAAACTTTCATCCATCAAAGCTTGGGTGTCTATCAATAACGAGGGAGGCGATACAGAAAACCATAGACCTTGGGCTAGAATACATGGTCGGGTCCGCGGTGATGACAGGCATAGGCGTAGCGGCGCAACTGCACCTCGCTACATCAGTGGAGAATCTACACTACCCAAACGAGGAGATAGGATTATACGAGATGTTCGGCAGAGACATAGTCACAAACCCCTTTAAGATAGCCAACGGATACATAGAGATACCAAAAGATTATGGAGTAGGCGTTAGACTTGACGAGGAAAAGCTAAAGGAATATAGTGTTAACATGAGTCTTCCTAGGGGTTCTGTCATGTGTGCTGCTTACCGCACCTACTTAAAATCTCCATGGCTGGCCAAAAGAGCGGTAGGAAAAGCGCTGGCCATAGCCAGAAAGCTTCAGCTAACAGTTTAAGGACTAGAAAGATTGAAATATCTGTGAATGCGGAAAAATCAATGAGTGTCATGAATGAAACAAATTCTACTGAGAAACGGTGAGTTGACTGTCGTGGAGGTACCGCCGCCAGCATATGGCACGAGGACTTACGGTCAAAACCTGAAAGTAGCCGGATTAACGCAGTTTTCTGTGATGCTTTCTGACAGTCACGGTGCTCTAACTAATGTTAAGCTTGGCGCCTCTTTCGAATGTGACCCACCGATAGTAATGTTTGATGAGCTCTCCGTTTTTCCGACAGTTATATTTTGGACTTTATTGTTGCTACCGATCTCTGCAGTGATCATTTTTGCTTTTCAGGCCAGAGAAGCACATTAGGATAATTCAAACAAAAGATACCTCAAATCATCATGTCTGATCAGAATATTTGGGCACTTCGTGGGCGAGAAAGGTATAGACAGGAGCGTAGGGCCCAAACCGGAGCATTTTTGCTCAATCCTAAGGTCGGAGATGCCATCCTTGATGTGGGTTGTGCCGAGGGATTTGTTATAAACAATCTCGCGAAGGCCAGCTTGGTAGTAGGTTTGGACACGTCAATGATCTCTCTCTTAGTAGCTAAGCAGAAAGTAAACCATCCGAACATGGACTTTATCTGTGCTGAGGCCGCAAGCTTACCACTGAGAGAAGCCTCATTTGACAAGGCAGCTATGCTTGAAGTATTAGAGCACTTACCTAGAGAAGCACAGAAAAAAGTCTGCCAGGAAGTTGACAGAATCTTAAAGGAAAAAGGTATCGTTGTAATTTCAATCCCTTATAAAGAGAGGATTACCTACACTCGTTGTGTTCATTGCGGTAAGCTAACGCCTCTATGGGGTCACTTACACTCCATGGATGCAGAGAAGGTAACCAGTCTTTTGACAAGTGATTATGCTCTTGTTGCTATTTGTCACCTCCCTAACGTGGGGTTAATATCTCTAGCAGGCATTTCTGGACGTCTTCCGCTGAGGCTCTGGCTCTTTGTGAATGAGTTGCTCGGCAAGTTGCGTAAAGGCTATTGGCTTCTACTCAAATATGAGAAAGATTGATAGCTTTGGCAAAGCCCAGAAAAAACTTCCTTAAGACCAAAGACCCAGAAGAATTTCCATGATATTACTGTTGATTCTTTTCAGAAGAACGTGAGCAGAACCATCATAAAAGCGAGAAGTTCGAAAATCGTAGTTACATTTCGTGTTAAAAATTTTTGATAAAAAATCAACAGGTGGTTAGAATGAAAAATGCGATTCTACGTAAGATTAAGAACAGAGATGCTGAGATCATCATCTTCGGACTTGGGCACATCGGCCTTCCAAAAGCAGCCATAGTTGCGGAGGCAGGCTTTCATGTCATCGGGTTTGACGTTAACTCAAAAAAAGTTGAGGATGTCTCTAAAGGAAACGTTACTGTAAATGAGCCTGGACTAGGTGACTTGATCAAACGTCTCACTGAGGAGGGACTTCTAGAAGCTACCTCAGATGCTAATGCCGCCGTGAAAGAGGCAGACATCATTATCATATGCGTTCCAACCCCAGTAAAGGAGGACAAGACGCCAGACCTCTCCTATGTTGAAGACGCCTGCAAAACCATCGCCCACAACCTAAGTAAGGGTAAACTTATACTCATCGAAAGCACGCTACCTCCAAAAACCACCAAAACCTACATAGCCCCTATACTAGAAGAAGGCAGCGGATTAAAGTGCGGCCTAGACTTGTGGCTCGCATACTGCCCCGAGCGCACAACGATCGGAAAAGCCCTAAAGGAGTTTGTCGAAAACGACAGAATAGTTGGAGGCTACAATACAGAAAGCGCCGAAGTTGCCACCAAGTTCTTCAAGACATTCGCCAAAGGCAACATCCATATAACAGACTCGACCACAGCAGAAGTTGCCAAACTAGCCGAAAACACGTTCAGAGACCTAAACATAGCCTTCGCAAACCAACTCGCGCTAATATGCGAACAAACAGGGATAGACGCACTTGAAGTGGTCAAACTAGCAAACACACACGCAAGAGTAAACATACACAGGCCAGGACCAGGCGTAGGAGGACCATGCCTTCCAAAGGACCCCTACCTCCTAATCCACCAATCCAAACCCATGCGGTATAACATTATCAAGACAGCCAGACAAATCAACGATTACATACCTAAGCACATTGTGAAATTAATTCTCCGAGCATTAAAGAATACAGGCAAAGACGTTAGAAGTACCAGAATAACTATCTTAGGCACCGCCTACAAAGGCGACATTGATGACTCAAGACTCAGCCCTTCCAAATCAATTATATACGAGCTCACAAACCTAAGAGCCGAAGTCACAGTCTACGACCCAAAATGCAACGAAAGCTTTGGAGCGAAAAGAACAGACTCTTTACATGAAGCCGTTAAGGATGCCGACTGCCTAATCATAGTAACCGACCACACAGAATTCAAGAAGCTAAACCTTCAAGAAATCAAGGCTTTAATGAACGAAAAACCGGCCATCATTGATGGAAGAAGAATAATAAATCCCCGAGAAGCTGAAGATTTAGGCTTCATATACTACGGCGTGGGGTTCATCTCCTATGCCGTTCCAAACGCTCCGCTTTGTTGCTAAGCACTATGGCTTCCGCAGTGCAACCATAGAATTCAAAGTTCCCGGCAAACCTTTCCATGCTCATGCAAGTGTTGGAAATTAAATCTCTGCAGGACGAGAATCCCAAAATTCACCCTTCCCTCAAAGTAGTTCACATGAGTAAGATATTCGATAACGGCGGTGCACAAATCCATATCCACCTTATCAAAGGTTCGCGCCATATTTTCGACAGTGGTGACCCTTGAATGAAGACAAAATGCTTCCCATTCAGTTATTATCACTCCGCGGTCATCTACTCCTAGAAATAATGTGCAATTAATGGGGGTATTCAGACAGAAAAAAACGAAGACCACACCGAGGACAATTTTTTACACTTTCTCATTCAAAGGCTGAATCATGACGGAAGAGTCAAGCTCCTTCAGGAAAGCTAGCTAGTCTGAGTCAAGAACTTATGAATCGATTACGGATTGCAATCGTAAAGTACATATTTCCGTTTTTGCTCATTAACACTTGTGACGTGGCATGACGATTACTGTAAGCGTCAATGATGTTGTTGCGGATGTGTTGAGGAAGTTGAAAGGGGAGCCTCTGGATATGGGGCTGGCTCGTCTGATAAAGGATTACGTGGAAATGAGAATTAGGGAATGTGATGGGAGGGTTAAGGAATATGAATCTAAGTATGTTAGTTTTGAGAAGCTTGAGAGCGAAATCTTAAATGAGGGGCACGAATGGGATGAAGAAAGGGATTTGTTTG
>Ga0315314_1001037_pt1 | contig 26438 bp, 39 predicted proteins | sample TDP9_MG_FD_203631 | JGI IMG/M metagenome (GOLD analysis project Ga0315314, IMG submission 203631) | Freshwater sediment microbial communities from Lake Towuti, South Sulawesi, Indonesia - TDP9 | ecosystem: Environmental > Aquatic > Freshwater > Lake > Sediment | place: Indonesia: South Sulawesi... | reverse complement strand
CGAAGGAGAGGGCTACTACGCAGGCGTGGAGTCTGTCGGTGTATACGCTTTTGGCGTTTGCGTAGATGTTGAAGTAGTCGTCGGCTGAGTCGGAGATCAGGGTGTTTGGTTTTTTGAAGTATTCCTTGGGGGCATCGTAGGGTTCGTGGTGTGTTCTGATTATTAATTTGCTGTTGAGATTTGGGTTGGGCTCTGGGTGTTTGTCGAAAGTTAAGACAACGTAGTCTGGTGCATCGAATTCTGCGGGCTGGAAGAAATCATTTACAAAAAAGGCGCAGTCGATGCCGTTGTGTGAGTGTTCAGCGAACTTGTGATATTTTTCGAAGGCTATTTTGTCTCTTGAAATTAGGGCGTATGGTTTGATTTCGGTTAAGAACTTTTTCACTATTGCGAGTTCAGGTTCAGAGTAGCTGATTCCTCCAACTCCGTTTAAAATGATCTTGACGTTTTTCTTCTTAAGCTTTAGAAGCGTTTCTCTGTATCTGCTGATTGGATACTGGTAAAATACGCAGCCTGAGAGTACGGCGTAATCTGAATTGATATAGGAACCTAGATCAAGTAGGTTTGCGTTAGGCTTCAACGTAAAGGGTTCTTTGACCTGGTTCCATTTTTCGTGGCTCATCAATCTCCCAATAGTACCATCAGCCAATTCTGATACCAGCTTTCTTCTCCAAGTGTATCGATGCCGATCAAACAGCCTTATTGGAGTGCCGCTAACGTGAAAGATTTTGGATTCTGGTGTAGCCATTTTCAAGGATTGTATGGAGCCTAAGTCAATGAAGACGTTTCCCATATTGTGAGCCCAAGTTCTTAAGTATGTGATTTTAACCATTTTTGCACCATTTTGAAAGTAACTTGAATGCGATCTTAAGTTCACGCTTCTTAATATCACGAATTCGGTAGTTCCCAGTGGCTAGCGGCAACAGCGAGTGCCTGTCGGCAATTTTCTTTTCTTCTTCCCCATCGACTCTCTTGGACTTGTTAGTTCTTTTAATGATAGAGAATGCAGTACCTTACTTGAGTCTATTTTATATTTCAGTGCGGTTCGCAACACCTACCCTCTATAGTTTTCAACATACCTCGCCTAATAGGATCCTAATATTCCAAACGCTCACACCAACGTCGCTCTTGGGTAGTAGTTTGTATGCATGATGAAGTCGTATATTACGCCGTGTTGGCTTCTTGGGCCGGAGTTGGGAGAAGCTTAGCCTCGTAGGTTAACACTGGTCTAATTAGGGGCCATATGATCTTGATTCTGCTGAGGATGAGCTTGAGGTTTTCTAGGTCGGTGTGGGTGATGGCGCCTGTTAGGGGTGCGAGGGTGAGGTAGGTGAGGAGGAAGAGGGAGCCACTGGTTATGACGTTGAGGACGCTGTTGAAGGGTGAGATGTTAAGGAATATAAGTATGGGTATGGCTGATAAGAAAGATGCCAAGTAGATTCTTGAGGATGCTTTGAGGTCAAGGTCAACAGAGAACTTTTTAATTGCAATGTACAGCCCGTAGGCTAATGAGAGGAGACCTGATATCAAAAATGCGGCGATCAAGCCTGGAACGCCATAGAACATAGTAAGTATGGGCGCCAAGGGAAGAAAGACGAGTAGACTAATCAGGCTGATTTTGAGGACAATGTTGGTTTCGCCTATTCCGCTGAATAGGTGACCGAGAACAATGGAGCCTAAACCAGAATAAAGGAATGTTAGTATGTAGAGCGAGAGCAAGGAAGGCGCTAAGCTATAGCTGTATCCGTATAAGGCGTATACAAGGTCCTCAGATAGGACTGCCACGATTACTGTGGCTGGAACCATGAGCAAAGCTGTGTATTTAACGGATAACTTGAAGACTCTCTTAAGTTCGTCGCTATTGGGGTTGACTTTTGAGAAGGCTGGGAATAGTACCCCTAAGGGGAAGATTAAGACGTTTATTGTGGAGGAGAGGTTTTTGGCGATGCTGAAGTTGCCGATCTCAGTATTGGAGGCGAAGAAGGCTAGGATGATGGTTTGATACTGGCTTACGATGAGGGTTAATATGGCCGAGAGGTATAGAGGGAAGCCATAGCTTAGCATAGCCTTGAGGTTGCTTGAGAAGCTGTTGTTGGAAGGTTTACTCAATCCTTTGTAATACTTGGAGAAGACAAGGCTTCCTATAAAGCCAGCGATTATGTAGCTTGTGATGTGGCCTGTTAGAGCGCCGAGGACGCCGAAGCCTAAAACTACCAGCAGAGGTGATAGAACTGTCTTTGCAATGGATTGAGTGTTCATTATTAGGGCGTTGCCTTCCATTTTATCTAGGCCAATGAAGGCTGAGTTTAGGGTTGTGAATATTGTTTGGAAAAAGATTAAAATTGATGCTAGACTAACGAAGAAACCCGTCTCCGGCCTATTTAGGATGTGAATTGCCAACGTATCAGAGAATATGAAGCAGATGGCAGACATGGCGACGGCTATTATGAGCTTGAAGAGAAGCCCTGACTTCAACATACCTGCTGCAAGTTGGGTTTTTCCCTCTGCTCTGAGCTTGGCTGAAAACCTAGTCAAGGCTGAGCTTACACCGAGGTCTATGAAGCCTGCGAGGATTGAGGGTATGACTAAGGATAGGGAGAATAAGCCGTAGTTTTCGGGGCCAAGAAGTCTAGCGATGATGATTGATCCTATGGCTAGGATGATTAGTTGGGAGGCGTTTCCGGTGAAGAGAAAGAATCCTCCCCGAGCGGAGTCTTCAGCTATCTCCAAAAGATTAGAATCATACTTTAATGTATCGCTCATTGTAAGACACTTAAGGTTGACTTATGGTGGACGAAGGAGAAGATGTTGTCGAGAGAGGTTTGAGAGCGAATACGTATGAAGAAGGAAGAAACGTCGGAATGTATAGTGTGGTCTTGTCGGAGCAGTCTAGTCCGAAGAATATGATCATTTTGTTGTTTGAACGGCGCTGACTGAGAGGCAATATTACAACCATTTGGGTATGATGTTTTTGTTGTGGGTGGCCCAATGGTAGTATCTCTTGACACCATCTTCTAGTTCGATTTTGGGTTCCCATTTCATCAGCTTTTTCATTAGCGTGGTTTCTGCGTAGCCTCCGAAGGGGTCGCCTTTGGGTCTTGGTTTATACTCTAGGGGTGCCTCGGTATCGGCCGTGTTCATTACGATTTCTGCCAGTTGCTTGATGGTGGTGGGCTTGCCTGTGCCTATGTTAATTACTTTGCCTGTCGTTGACTGCTTTTCGGCGGCTAGGATTGTTGCTTCGGCTATGTCGTCAACGTGAATGAAGTCTCTGACCTGTGTTCCATCGCCAAATATTGCTAGCGGCGTGTTTTTCAGGAGTTTCATGGTGAATATGGCGATGACCCAGCTGTGGCTTCCTTTCTTGGGAACTTGTGGCTCTCCATAAACGCTGAAGTATCTTAGGGAAGTTGTCTTTAACCCGTATAGTTCATGGAAGAGGAGTGCTTCATACTCTGCCCAAAGCTTGGAGTTGGCGTATGTTGAAATGGGGTTGGTTTTCATGTCTTCTGAAAATTCAGGTGGATTTTTACCGTCCTTTTGAAGGTGTTCGCCATAAACCGCTGCGGATGAGGCAAAAATAAACCTATCGACATCGTTATCTTTTGCTGCTTTAAGGAGATTAAAGGTACTCAAAACATTAGATTTGAAATCTTCTTCAGGGTTCCATATGGTTGCAGCCACATCGGCAAAGGCTGCTTCATGGAAGACCACATCAACGTCGTTCACGGCATTGTGAACAATAGGCTCGTCTCTTATATCGCCAATTATAACTTCGATACCGTCCAGTTGTTGAATGCCGAAGTGGGTGAGCTGGTCAAAGGGATATGCGGAGAGGTTGTCGAGAATCTTAACGTTGGCTCCTCGTTGGGTTAGTTTTCTCGCGATGCGGCTTCCGATAAGTCCCGCGCCGCCGGTGATCAGCGCTGTTTTTCTACTCCACTTCATAGCATCATCCCTACAAGCTCTATGCTTTGTACCATTTCACGGTCTTCATAAGGCCGTTTCTTAAGGAAGTTTTTGGGCTCCAGCCGAGACGCTCTTTTGCTCTATTTATTTTAGCTAAACTTCTCTTTATGTCACCTTTTCTCGGTGGTTTATAAATAGCTTTTAGATCTTTTACTTCTACGAGTTCAGCAATTGTTTTGTAGAGGTCTATTATTGATGTCTCAACGCCGGTGCCTATGTTGAAGACCCCTGTGATCTTTGAAAATAGGGCTTTTACGTTAGCTTCAGCGACATCTTCAACGTAAACGAAGTCGCGAGTCTGACTTCCGTCACCAAATATGGTGGGGCTTTCACTTCTTAGCATTTTAGTTATAAACTTATGTATGACTCCTGCATATTGACCTCCACGCATTCTGGGTCCATATACATTGAAGTACCTAAGTGAAATGACCTGAATTCCATAATCCTCGAAATATTGGAGGGCGAGTTGTTCTCCCATAAGTTTGGTAAGGCCGTAGAGATTGGCAGACCGTGTAGGATGATCACTATCTATAGGTAGCTCGATGGGCTCTCCATAGACAGCTACACTAGAAGCGTAAACGAACTTGCCTATATCAAATCTACGTGCTATCTCCAATAGATTAAGTGTCCCCTGAACGTTCGTTTTCACTGCTAATATGGGGTCTTTATTAACTTCATCAAGACTAACCACCGCAGCGAGATGAATCAACCCCATGAAACTATAGCTAGTGCATATCTCCTTTAGTTTCTTAGAAAGATCGTTAAACAACCCTACATCTGCTTCAAGAATAGTCGCCTTCTTTTCAATGTTTTTAAAATTGTTAATGGAGCCACTACGGAAGTTATCTATAATGGCAATTTTTTCAACCCCATAAGCAGTACCTGAATCTAATAGCTTATCAACAGTATGACTGCCTATGAAACCTGCGCCACCAGTGACAATGATATTGCCCATCTTAAGGCCTCAACCAAATCATTACCGTTGTATAAGATCTTTTTGCCCTCTTCCGTATATGATCCATTTAAGTCCATAAGGCACAAATAATCTCTCCACAACCTTGTCATCCACTTTTCTAACATGGTGTTGAACAACAAACCTTTTTCGGAGGATCTTTCTAAGATTTCCCATAACCCACGCAAGCGCCTTAACGAGTTCATAAGTATATTGCCTCTCTCTTGCTAATGTCCAATAGAGTAGTGTTGTGAGGTAGTCAAATGCTATAATAGGAGCATATTTTGCCAAGCTCTTCCAGCTATAGTTCTTAAGTAGCGTAACTAGCTGGTTTCTTTTCGTTAAATAATAGAAGCCAGATCTAAGCCTCTTTCCTCCCTTTACACTAGCGCTAGATTTATGGTAAATGACTGAGTAAGGTACATAAAGAACCCTATATCCCCTGAGCCAAATACGCCAACACAGATCTATGTCATCATAACCGAAGAAGTATTCACCGTCGAAAAGTCCAACCTCAAAAAGCGCTTGTCTTCTAAATAATGTGATGGCTGCAAAACGGGGACCTACCTTACTAAAACCTCCGTCATCTACTTCACCAGCTTTAAGGGCATACACATTTGCAACAGGGTCTACGAACCTACCGGCAGCTGAAACGATATCAAACTTTTTCCTATCGAAGAAGTTCATATACTTGGAATCCACAGCAGCTACATCCTTGAGTCGTTGCATAATGGTTACTAATGGCAAAAGCCAATTTCTATCGACCTCGATATCGTTATTAAGAACAGCTATGTACTCGCCCAGAGAGTTGAGTACACCAACAGAACAGGCGCACGAAAAACCATAGTTCTTCGGCAAAGCAATGATCTTAACTCCTGGATAATTTTCTTTAACAAATTCAACAGTACTATCAGTCGATCCGTTATCGACAATAGTTATTTCATAGTTTGGATAATTTGTTTTAAGTAACGAATTTAGGCAGATTTTTAGATGATCCTTCCCATTATAGTTAACAATTACTATACTGATAAGAGGTTCGATCATTGTAGAGCGTTACACCGACCCATAATGGGGTCTTTTAGATAACTCCAAATCATCTCATGAGTCTGTTGTGGGGAAATGTGTGCAGTGTTGATCGTTAGCGTATTAAGATGATTTGCTAGTTCATCAAAAATGTGCATTTGGAAAATGCTTGAATCGTATGGTTCAACGAGATTCTTTCTTCTGTCAATTAGGGTTTTGTAGTCGCATGTTAGGTGTATGAAAAGAATATTTTGAGGTGTCAATGATAGTAAAATTCTTGCGACGGTGCTCTGGGGAAACCTGGTGTCGTAAATGAAGTGGGCTATGGTTGCTATGCTGTCTACGAGTAGCCTCTCGGCTATTATGGTGTATCCTAGCATTGATGGTATCTTTACTTTTGCTAGGAATATTGGCATTATGTTGATGAGCTCGAACCAGGGCCAGATTCTTTTCATTAGGGGGTCACGGTTAACCATTGGAAGCTCTAGTTTGTAGCCAAATTTATTCGTTAGAACTCTCTTGTATCCAATTTTTGTTAGGAGTTTCCATGCGTAGAAGGCAAATCCGTGGGGTGACCTAATCCATGCTTTCCTACACTTTAGTCCCAATTTTTGAAGCCTTTTTATGAGTAATTGAACTTGGGTACTCTTGCCGACACCATCGGCACCGAAAAAGGCGATGATATGGTTCACTTGTTCCACTCTTCAGCGTTCAGGCTAAGAAGATTCATTTTCTCAGAGTAGTCAAAGTAATGATGAGTATAAAGAGGCATATTTTTTAGCAGCGTCTTTCCATGTAAACCCGCATTTCTCGATTCTTTCGATGCCAGCTTGGGACAGCCTTCCTTTTAGCTTTTCATCGATCAACACTTTCACTACCTTCTCCGCTAAATCGTGTTGGTCATGTGGTGTGAATAATATACCAGCATTACCCAAGATCTCAGGTGCGGTAGCTGTATTAGCAGCAACTACAGGAGTCCCACAAGCCATAGCCTCAACTAGAGTCAGGCCAAATGCTTCGTCTAAGGATGTATGAACAAAAACATCGGCACAGCGGTAATGATAAACCATCTTATGATAGGGAGTCCAGCTAATGTCAACCATGACATTCCTCTTGAAGTTCCTTTTCGTTTCTTTTAATTTTGCGATAATTCGCTTTCTCTCGCGGACGGTTCTTCCCTTAATAAGAAATGAGGTATTAGGGATAGACCTGAGTATCATAGGGATAGCGTCTAGTAGTATCTCCAAATCTTTCTCAGGACTCATTCTGGCATTCCATAGAACGATTTTCTCCTCATTATTGGAAATCCCCAAACATTTCTTTGCTTTGCCCTTGTCAAGCATCACGTTATGGATACGAGGGTCAACTCCATGATGTATGACTAAAGGTTTGTATCCGATTATCTGGCGCAAATTCTTAGCGACAAAATGGCTCGGCACCACAAAAGCATCTACCTTGTCAACTATGCTCTGTAAACCCTTTAGCTCATATGGGCTTAGATAGCGACCTGAGCCATGGTGTGTGTATATCTTTGCGCCTCTCACATTAACGTTTAGTAATTGATGATTAACAACATAGTGTAACCAATTCAAGTGAAGAATGTTGTATTTTGACGTTATCTTATCTAAAGTCCTAATTGGAATCCTAGGAATTGGTCTTAACTTTCGACCATGTACCAAATAGTAAAAGCCACCCATAAAAAAGGACCATGGTGCAAATTCAACAGCGACTTCCTTCACATGTTTACAGAATGATAAATAATAAGGTAGGGCAAAATTATAACCAACGAGAACCCCTACACTTTGAAAGAAGGCCTTCATACTATACCTCTAATTCTGGAGACTATTCTCTTGGCATGGCTTCAACAAGAGTCGAACTGATCGATGCTTCCATAAGCACATCTGTTGAATTGACACAACTCTGCGTCATACTTTTAAAACCCTTACAAAATCTTTGATGGTATGAATTTAGACAACATTTGATATATAGGAATGCATATAAGAGAAAACCTTTCCATCAGATGCAAATTTCTCTTTAATCCTACGAGCATAAAGATGCCATCTTTCTTTGACGATAAAAAACCAGCGAAATAACACACCGCGTCTAGTCTTACTAGATTTCGCACTAAGGAATTTCTTGAGGCTTGGAACGTGTAAAAGCGATAGAAGGGCTTTACAAAAAAGCCTAAAGTCTTCATAACGGAGATCCAATGCTTAGGTTCCTTTACATTAATGTGTGTAGAATCCCCATGATGAGCTGCCCCACCGGGAACAGGCGTTGTTATGACTAGGAACCCATTTTTCTTTAAAGTGAATAAAGCTTGCTCAAGAGCTTGCTCTGGTCTGTGCAAATGTTCAATAAGTGCTATTAATGTAACGATATCAAACGAACTTTTTCTAAAGGGCAAGTACTCTGCTGAAGCCCGGATGAGTAACCCTCTTATGCGCTTGGGGCTTTTATGTAATATGTAATTGCTGATATCACACCCATATGAGAACATTCCATGTAACAAAGTTGCTTCAACAAGGAAACCTTTCGCGCAACCCACGTCAAGCAACATCAATGGACGATGCCCAATTATCTTTTTTAAACCTAGTACGTAATATTCAAAATGTTTCCAAGAGGCACGTGCTTTCTCAAAGAATTCAGTGGAGAAATAATCCTCTTCGAACTGAGGAGGATTTTGATTAAATTCTATCGTTTTCGAACTTTTATCAGTTTGCAAAGTTCATCGTTTAACTTACTAATTAGAGTACTCCCGTCAAAGAGCTTCATGCACCTTTCTTTTGCATTATTTCCCAATTCAACCCTAAGATCCTTATTACTCATCAAAATCTCTAGAACTGACGCTAATTCATCGATCTCACCTTTTCTAAAAATCAATCCTGCCTTGCCAGAAGCCAGACAAAACTCTGCCGCCCCAACATTTGACGTTATAATTGGTAGCCCGAAATACATCGCTTCAAGCAAAGCCATACTAAAAGCTTCATGCTGTGAGGGAAGGCAAAATATGTCAGCCGTCATATACTCTCGAACTAGACTTGTGCCATCAAGCTCCCCTGTGAATGTAACCTTGTCCTTTAGATTATAAAATAAAATTAATTTATCCAATTTCGTTTTATATGTCACGTCGATGATCTTACCTACTACTCTTACTTTCCATGTTGGGAATCTGTCTTCGACTCTCCTAAAAGCATTCAATAATAGATCTAACCCCTTTACAGGTGTAACATCAGCTACAGTTAATACTATGTCCCCTCTACTTACTAATGAGGAGGGCAGGACTGAATCAGTTAAATTTTTAAGAAGGTCTGTGTCGATACCATTCGGAAGAACTATAAGTTTTTGTTTTAAAAAAGGATGAAGATATAAGAGTTTTTCTTTGGCTCCAGGGCTCTCTATTATAAGTAGATCCGATATTCTTGATAGTATTCTGAACAGAAGCTTTCCAATTATGCGTCTAACAATCCCGCTCGCAGTTTTAGAAGTGTACCATAAAGACGGATAAGAGTCTAACTTAACAATAAATATAGTCGTGTTTTTCAACATTTTAAGTATAATAGATGCCAGAATTGACCCCCTCAGGTAGCTGAAAATGCATTCAAACCTTTTTTTGCCTCGAAGAATCATGTAAACCATTTGGATATCTCTAATTACGGAAAATAAGAGATAAGTGAAAAGGTTCGAATGAGATTTCTGGGGCAAACGACCTCTAATGGAAACCAACTTTATTGACCTGATGTATTCACTAGGTATCCCACGGTGTGTGTAAGTTAAAATCTCCACATCATGCCCAATCCGTGATAGGAATAAGGGAATCTCCCCTAGATCTTTCCGGATGTGTCTTTTTGTCAAGATAGGATATAAAAACAGAATTCGCATAGGATACCTCACGGGTTCAGCCTGCAACCGTTCTTACAGGGTATATCTCTTATATAGCCCTTAATTAACAATGAAAGAAATATTACTGCCACAGAAACAACTAGCGCTGGAATCTAACTATATGCATCTTCACTTCGCGTCTCTTCTTGACACCTTAATGTATGCCCCTTACGTTATTTATTACCCATAATAGTTTGAGTACCATTCTTCTGCTGAGATACCCATAGCTTCTTGCTATCCTAGCCAACAGCACTACAAAGGGTAGATAGATGGTTTGTGGCTTAAAGGCTCTATAGTAAACAATAGTGGATGTCGCCAAGGCGAGTAAGTATACCGCCCCAATGAAGTAAAAGTTAAGAACCTCAGCTATAAGGAAGGGTAAAGGCATTAGGAAATGCGCAATTAGCTCTAATTTCCATGTTATCGGTGCGCTACTCAGGACAAAATGGTAACTATCAGCACCTCCTGTAAAATAGGATCTTAATAGGTTAATTGCATATCTTAATGTTTGTAGCTGGGGGTTGTGGGCATTTGAGGTTCCCGCGTAGCGCCTTCTTTTAGGTAAATGTTTCTGCGTGATCCTCTCGTCTCGGACTATGTCGTAGCCCTTTCTCTTTATTCGGGCGGACATCTCCAAATCTTCATGAGAAGAGTAGGGGGGACCGAGTCGCTCATCAAATAGCCCAACTTCATAGAAGACCTTCTTCCTAATCATAGCGCAACCAGTGGGGAAACTCTTTGACTTGACAACGTGTCCTTCGAAGCGAAAGAGAAAAGCTTTGTCGACAATACTAGGCTTAGAGAATGCATACGGGGCGCCCACTACAGCTACATTTGGCTCGTTCGTAAGGATGTTAAGGACATGCTTAAATGTGTCCTTGTGAATTGCAACGTCATCGTCCAACAGAAATATGTACTCACCTGTACTGCTTTTAATGCCCAGATTCCTTCCATAACTCACTCCTCGCTCGTCACATTCTAACACCTTGATATCAAAGTACTCCCCTTCATGTTGAAGCTTAAATTCTTCGATTACCTCTAACGTAGAGTCTTTAGAGGGGTAATAGGAAAAAATTATGTCCATATCTCTCTTAGGGTAGTCGACACGGTACAATGCCTCAAGAGTCTGCTTCAGAACGCTTCCGCTGTAGAATAGTGGCATTACTACCGAGACTAAGGCCTTTTGAGGCATGCTTATTTAATCAAGTTTTAATGAAAACATCATAGTACCCAGAGCTATAAACCATCGGCTTAGACATCAAATCGGCTTTAGCTGTTTGATCCAAATCGCTCGCGTAATATTGATGGAAGATGGTTGCCGGTGGTGGGGGTTCTTTAGTTAGCAATAGGTATTTGAGCAAAGATATTGGAAGAGCAGCAGTTAAGGTGCCCTTTGTCGTATTAGATGTCTGAACCACAATAATTTCATAACTCTTACTGCTGGTTTGAGTATGACCTATCAGGAACTCGGAGAAATTATAGTCTTCTAAAGTCCCACCTCTAAGGCTCTCGGAATAAACATACTGATCAGGCATCTTATGGGGTGTTAAGAACCCTAATGATACAACTATAATTATAATAGCGATAAGCAACCTCTTAGCGATTACAGAACGCCTTTTCTTAATCCTACCGTAAAGGAGCCTTGCAAAGATGGGCACCATGCCCAGTCCCATATATAAGAATGCGAATGCCCCAAGATGTGCGGTCATGGTATAATGTCCAAGCAAGGACAGTCCGCTTGCCAAGCCAGTCACTATTCCTCCTATATAGATGCTCATAAACAGTGAGTCCAGAGTCTTGTTCTTAAAGAGAGTACGTTGTTTGAACACCATATCTTTGAAAATGTTTACCATAAAGGCGCAAACTATAGCTAAAGGCAATAAATATACAACTTTTATTGAAACGGGCATATATTCGAAACTACGTGTGGTTCTACCAGGTCCTGTTGCTATACCTCCTAAAAGGTTTTGTACGTATCTATGGACATAGGCATATGTAATCATTAACATTCCAGTGTAAACTAATATGGTTAACCATACAACTAGACAAAAGCATATAAGCAACTTGAGATATCGGTGAATCCCACCACCCTCCCCCCTAACTTTTGTACTATATACTAGACTGAAGAACAGAATCCCCAAAGGAATTAACAGCAAAGCAGTCATCTCGTGGGCGAGTATCCCACAAGCGAAGAATACATTCATGAGGAGTACATATGATTGTCTGAAGCCATTGACCATGCATTTAGACAATATCGCAATGAATAGGATTGAGAACATTAATGAAAAATTGCCCGGCGGCACTGTTGGGCCTAAATATCCCATAGAAGACAAAGTAATCGCCGTTAAAAGACCTACAGTAAAAGGTAAGTTCAAATAACGTACAAATAGGATAACAGAGAAGGTAGTAACCACAGCTATGGAGCAATCCAGTATCATATCCGGGATGACGCATGTAGGCTCCTTCAGTCCGAGTATATTAAGCATAAAAACCTTCAAAACACAATCATATGGTAGCGCATCATAAGTGCCACTATGGTATGAAAATCTCCAACCACCCGTAATGAAAATGTTAAGAGTATCAAGAGTGGTCTCTTGGGCATCAACGTAGTTAAGCAAGTTCACTTCTAGAGATGAACCCGCTAGCACAAACACCAATGTAAGGAATAAGAGGAACTGCTCTTTGACCATTTTGGGCCTCATTAATAATAGCGACATCAAGACAAAAGCTGTCATCACCGTGCTGACGATATATTCAAGGGAGGCAGTCCTCGCACCCAGTAGTAGAAATAGATGCATTGCACGGTATACCACAATTGCTAGACACAGAATAGATGGCGCTAAGGATAGTACACCTTTAGACCCGACTTCGCCGCCTCGTCGTATTGTACTAATGTCCAACATCCAGAAGAGAATAGCTAGTAAAGGGGTGAATATAGCCATTGGGAGTACGGATACGTATGCAAGGGGCATATACTCTATTCTAAGGAGCTTATCCACAAATGTAAAAAAATCCTCAAGGATCATCGCTAAAGCAAACCGTTACCTATTGATGTGTGAATGTACGGCACTAGATCTCAGGACCCAGAATAAATATTCGCAAAGCCGACGCTACCACAAATTGAATGAGTACAAAAGTTATTAACGCGTGTAGAAACTGCAACTTCGCTTTTACCTAATCATTGATCACGCTAGCGCAAGTAAATCAAGGTAGACATGCTTCCCTGAACGTATGTTGCAAAGCTCAATCACCAACTCTAAAAACGCCTTCAACCCCAACTCTCAATAGGTTTCATCTTTTCCACATCACTAACTTTCTTAGCTATAGCGACTATTAACATACGATATGATGGTATGAGCCTAAGTAGAGGGTATGCTAGTGTCTTGGTCACGTTAGTCGTATTGATGTTATTGATAGTGAATCTTAACATGTCTGTAAAACTATCTAATTCTGTAAGTTTCCTCAACTCCTGCTTGTTCTTTGGGTGTAGGTAGGTTCTATCGTTGACGTCAGAATAGAATAATTCAAGAACCTTAAAGCCACTATCCATAAGCAATTTCTTTACTTCGTCTTTAACGTATTCTCTTGCATGGTAACGATATACAGGGTTCTTACCCAGTAAAAGTTTTAATCTTCTAAAGAATGATGCCATGTTTGGCGTCGTTAGTATTAGGAGCCCATCCGTTTTTAGCACCCTATTTATCTCAGCGATAGTATGATGGACGTAGTACGGATTCAGATGTTCTAAAACCTCTGTAAAGAGTACGCAATCACAAGCCTCATTATCGATGGCTATCTTATCCCTCTCTAAATCAGCTTTAACGACGGGGATCTTAAAGCACCTTGCGATTTCCCCATATCTACTTGGCTCTATATCGACCGATAGAACATTATAGCCAAGCAACTTGATCATCGACGCTAAGATAAAAGGTTGTGAGCCAATGTCACATACTCTTACACCATTACAGACATGCTTGACCAAATACCTAATAACCTCAAACCTTCTATTGAACTCAAAATACAAGTCCCACTCAAGATCTGGATGTAAAGTTAGAATCGTGCCTAATTCTCTTAATAACTTAAGCTTAAGATCCCTTAAATCTTCTTTCCTGAACATACATAAACCACATTTCTATCATGATCAAATGAGTGGTCAAGACCCACCCGCCTTATATGAGCCCCTCTTTCCTAGAATATGCCTTAACAGGCTGTATTTCTTAATCCCTCGTGCTGAAATTGATACGGAGGTATCCGGGTCATACCAAATCCCTTCAGAGCCAAAGGTTTTGTAGGCGTCGTTGCCAAACTCAAAGTCCTCATATCCATCCATCTCTTCATGGAAGTGGATGAACTGCAATGTGCTTCTACGGAACGCTATAAAGTGTCCGCTCGTCTTCCAGGGTTTGCGCCAATATTTGTCATAATAATGAGCGATCAAGTTTACGAGTAGACCGGCATCGTAGTACGTATGTCCTACATGATAGACCTGCAAGTTTGGATTTTCAGTGAACACTTTGGCAATTGTATACAGAATTCCCGAGGGAAAGATGGTATCCGCATCTGTTTTGAGAATGATGTCGCCCTGTGCATAGAGGCATCCGCGGTGTATTAGATAACTCATGCTTCGGCGTCGGGAGAAGAAGACCTTCGCTCCCATTTGTTTGGCCATAGCTACGGTTCCGTCTGTACTGAAACCATCCACAATGATGACTTCGTAGTTAGGATACCCCCCATTACAAAGGCTTCTGAGGCAACGGTCTAGCCAACCAACTTCGTTAAGAGTCGGGATAACTATGCTCAAAAGAGGCAAAGGCTCCTCATGGTATTTTACGCCGTGGTAGCACGAAACGACTTCGCGTAGCTTCTTCTTTACAGCACGCACCTCTGAGAAAAATCGGCCAGTTATTATCGTCCAAAACAAATCGAGCGATCTCCCTACCAGCGGTGATAGTTCCTGAATTTCCTCGATTTTACGGTTGATGACTGCATTTACGCCATCACATGCTTTTCGTTTGAATTCGATTTCCCTATTATTCATAAAGCTCAATTCATCACATGTCAAGTAAGCTTACTATCTCTTTTGGCACGTTTCGTAAACTCGTTCAACTTTGACGCTGTTCTCTGCCCAACTATATCTCTTTTCCACCAACGCCCTTCCATTCTCCCCCAAAGCCTTCCTCAACCCATGATCATTAAGTAAAACCGTCATAAAACGAGCAGTACTTGTAACATCCCCAAAGTCTGTCAGAAAGCCCACATCACCACTATTCAAAACGTAGGCGGTTCCACCCCCACGAGACGCGATCACAGGCACCCTACAAGCCAATGCCTCCAACACCACTGTAGGAAGCCCCTCATAAACCGAAGTCAACAAAAGAACATCCGCAGCCGCATATGCAGAATAGAGACTTTCCTCACTTACCTCCCCTACAAGAAACACCCTATCATCAAGTCCGAGTCTGTGACAAAGCTCTCTCAGAAACGAGGAATAACCACAATCCCTCCCCACCACCACCAGCACCGCATCAGGCACCTCCTCAACCACCCAACGAAAACTAGCCAAAGCCACCTCCAAACCCTTTTTCCAATCCACACGACCCACATACAGTACCACTTGCCCATCCAAAGGAATATGATATTGGTCAAGAAAGGATTCCGGCGAAGGAAGCTCCCCAAACCTTTCCATATCAACAGAGTTCGGAATCACCCACACCTTCTCTCGTCGAGCCCCCAACCCAAGAAGAGAATCCCTCGTCTCAGGCGTCAAGGCGACAAAGGCATCAAGCAACCTAACGTTAACCCCACCCAAAGTCCAATCATAAGCCTTCTTCACCAACCCATCCACCCTAGACCGAGAAGGATAAATCCCATGAGTAGTCATAACAACCCTACTGCCACCCAACTTCCGAAAAAACCCAAAAAGATTCGCCCAAGGAACCCTATAACCATGCACATGCACCACATCATACGAATCAAAATTGAAAAGAGAAACAAACCCCTTCCCCCTCTTAACAACAACTCGTCCACCCTCACAGGTCACATCCCTCCCCCCTTCAGCCGTGAGAATATCCACATGATGACCCCTCCTAGCCAAATACTTAGAAAGACCCTCAATATGCCTCTCAACCCCACCCCTCACAGACGTAAACGTAGGATGAACATGAAGAATCCTCACAACCCATCACCCAAGACCAAGTTCACTCACAAGGCTTAAGGCTGTACGCCGCACAGCATCATAACTACTCATCCTAGGTCTGTAACCTAAACCCTTGATCTTCGAGATGTCAAGAATCATGAACTTTATGTCACCAATCCACCCTCTCCCGTCGTCAGTCGCCGGAACCATCTCATAAGAAATGCCATACTTCCCGGCTTCACGAGTCACGATATCGGCGATCTCCTTAACGCTAATCCAGTCATCATTGCCTACATTATAAATCTCTGCACCATCATCAAGAGCCTCATAAACCCTAAGAACCGCCTCCACCGCATCATCCACAAGCAGATAACTCTTCCTCTGATTCCCATCACCCAAAATTTCCAACCGCTCAGCATTACCACCAAGCTTTCTGAGAAAATCGTATACGACCCCATGCCTAATTCTAGGACCAACAATATTAGCGAAACGAAGAGACGCAGCCTTCAAACCGTAAAGCTTGGAGAAAGCGGCAAGAAGATCCTCCCCAGCAAGCTTAACGGCGCCATAGACGCTAACTGGCTGAGGATGAGGATAAGCCTCATCAACAGGCAACTCTGAAACATCCCCATACACGGCAGAGGTAGAGGCGAAAAGCACAGATTCCACGCAACCCGCCTGCCTAACTGCATCCAAAAGATTGAAAGTAACCAACAGATTCTCCTCAAAGTGAACCCGAGGATTAACGGTGCTCACCCTCACCTCAGGGTTGGCGGCAAAATGGAAAACCACAGACGCCTCCTCAACACACTTCAACAAGCCATTATGATCCTTAAGATCAAGCTCATAGAAAGCAAAGTTCGGATCATCCAAATGATGCTTAATGTTTTCTACACTGCCGCTGGAGAGATTGTCCACCACTATAACCCTATAGCCCCTTGAGAGCAGCCTGTCAACCAGATGACTACCCATGAAACCAGCGCCACCCGTCACAAGAGCGGTAGTCGACACCACAACATCAACTTTTTAAGCATACCGAGTTAAGCACCGACGCAAATCGTCTCGCAGACCTTTCCCACGTCATGCTTAAGGCTCTACTATAACCGATCTTTACCCCTTCAAATACGTGGCTCTCTCTTTCAGCAACAAACCCCAAAGCCTCAGCATAATCGTGCGGCGTCGAAACTATCAACGTACAGTCCCTATTACACAAAGCCTCCGGAATACCCGTTGACACAACAGGCTTCCACTGAGAAAGATACTCCCACATCTTATTAGGAGCAGAATAATAAGAAGTCGGATTACAAACATCAAACGGCACAGTACCCACATCCAACGCAGCCATGTACTCTGGCACCACGTCATGAGGAATAAAATCCAACCACACAGTATCCCTTTCAAGATCATTCCGCCTTATCCACTCCACCACTTTCTCAGAATAATCCGTGTGGAGACGCTTACCCACTATCAAGAGCTTCGCATCCACATCCCTCTTCCTCAACAAGGCAAGTCCCTCCACAAGACTCTTCATGTCAAGCCAAAACTCCACACTCCCAACATAACCCACAACCACATGCTCCCGACCAAACCCAAGCTTCTCACGTAAGGCATTGCCATCACTCAACTTAAGGAAACACTCCGAAATCCCATTTGGAACATGAAACGCAACGCGTGCCCCAACCCTCCTAGCATACTCCACCAAAGCATGCGAAGCCGCCGTCACCGCAAACGCCCGCTTCACCATATAGCTCAGCATTAAACTGAACGCCTCCCTCAGCAACTTGCCTGGAACACTTCCCACATCACACATGTAACCACTCGCACTCGTAGGAAAGTAGTCAGGTAAGTCGAACACCACAGGCACCCGCATCCTCGACAGATCCTCCATCAAACTATAAGCAAAGGCAGGAGCTAAGTTCGCCAGCACAACCACATCAATGCCCTCCCGCCTAACTATCCTCCTTATCTCCGAGGCATGACCCACCATGTTCATCAAATAGTAGGACGCCGCAGACCCCGCTCGTACATCATTTAGCTCATGAACCGCCACCCTCGTGCTCAGTTCAGGCCTATCAAAAAGCCTGAACCTAACCACGTGCACCTCGAAATTCTTGCCGTCGTGTAGCCTTTCAAATATTTGGTTGTGCCTTTGAAGGAATGGGTGACCTAAATAATCGCTACTGGGTACCAATAACACCCGAATCATAAAAATCTTTAACCCTTACAAACTTGCTTACTTTTGCAGGTATCTTCTTACCTCATCTTGCAGCTTAGGTATCGTTTCCACTATTCTCTCTGCCCCTAACCATAACCCCCCATAATCGACTTCCCTATACCTATGCACCAGGGCGAGTCTAGTTGGGATTAGCTCAAGCAGGCTTTCAGCCGTTTCAGCACTGATAACGCCTTCCCCTCTACTAATCTCAACATAATCCTTATAGTATTCAGCCACCCCAAGATTCAAACCCGATATTACATGCCCGAGCAAGTCGATGACCCCCTCTACCGATGTTTGCATCGTCCTTTCAAACGCCTTTCCTCGTTTTTAGCAGTCCCCAACTCTCTTCAACACTAAACTAAAGCCGAACATCCTTAAAAAATGAAACCCTGAATCATCGCCCTCAGCTCAGGCCCATTAAAAGCCTAAACCTAACCTCTGAATGATGAAAAAAAATATTTTTTTATACACATAGGGCCTACACATGAACCTCAAAGCTCTCGCCATCATGTAACCTCTCGATCCTCAGAGCAGCCGTCAACCACCAAGATATTCCCGCAGCCTTCCCGTTTCAGCTCCCCAATCACCCGGCCTATGACCCTTCCTCACTCAAGGTCGGTATGACAGCGGTGACTTGACCCCTTGACACAGCCACAATACTTCACATCTACATGCTACAAAGCATCACAATTGGACGCATGCGATCAGGCATAGAAACCGTTAACCTCATCCACTCGTCGCCGCGCCAACAACACCACCTTACCTATCGTCCTCTCCTCATTGAAGACAGGGGTGCAGGCGACGATGAAGGGTTTGTCAATCATAGTGCTAGCCTACGACTCTATAGAGTATCTTTAATGCTCTAAGCGATTTGATTTTGGCTTTGTCGAGTACTAGCGCGCTGTTTCCGTAAAGGCTTCTCATCTTAGAACTCTATATCTTCTCTTGTTCAGTATTATTAGGCATTTGGTTAGGTTTTCCTTTTCCAAATCCACCGTTTTGAGGAAATCTCCAAGGATACGATTTACTTCCTCAACGGTTGGTGGGTGTATTCTTAAGACGATTATACCAACCTGTCCCCTTCTAGAGAAGTAGTATATGTAGCCTAAGCCCACATCTTGGGTTATGACTATCCTGTTTTCTCTTACCGCTAAGTTTATGACTCCATCGTCCTCGCAGCCTATCATGCCAGCTTCGGCAAGGTCCTTAACATCGTAGCCAAGCTTTCTTAGGAGACTCACGGTTTTAGGTGACACATTTTCATCTGCGAGAAATCTAGGTATCTACGTCACCACATACTCGACGACTTCTTGATTTTTGACGATCTCAGTTGCATATTCAATAGCAGCCTTAATGTCTTCCTCTCTTAGAGTGGGATAAGCCTCCATTATTCTCTTAAAATCATAGCCAGCTGACAAGAGCTCCAGAATCAAATACACCGGAATCCTCGTGCCCCTAATTACGGGTTTTCCACCCAAGATCTTAGGATTCACTTCAATGCGCTCAGCCAATTCCTAACACCCACATCTAAATGCTGTTACCAGCCGCCCTATTTATATTTTGATAACTCGTAAATGCAATAGAACTCAGCAACCTTAACCGTACCATCAACAGTAAGAACGTTCTTGTAGCCAGCCTCGAAAAGCTCGTCCAAAACCAAGCCAATAGCTTCTTCCTCATTAAAGGGTGGAATCACAACAGTAACCATACCCTTACCTAGCATCCCCATCCATCGCCATCATGCAACCTCTCAAAAATCTGGTTATGCCTCTGAGGAAACGGATGCCCCAAAAAATCACTACTCGGAACCAACAAAACTCTCTTCATTCTTCGTTAACACAGATTAATTGGTGGATTCAGTGCATTTCCAAATCCGTGGGGGGTTATCGGTGCTGTCAAACTATCCGTCAGTTGCCAAACACCTTCGTAGGGAGCTCACGACAGCCTTGCGAAAATTTCTTTTCTCTGAATTTCGGTAAGCCTGTCAAGGAAACTTTTTCCGAGAATTATTCGACTCATTAGAGGATGCGGAGCTTGAGGTCTTTTGCATATTTCGTTTACCGTCGCTGGGCGTAGATAGCCTTCATTGATATCAACAACCACTCCTTCCACACTATACTCCCCTTCCTTATACCTGATTTTCAAGTTCACTCTCGACAAAATGAGCGGGCTGTCAACCTGCCAGAGATGGAGTTTCTCAACTTGGACTAACCCCATTTTATCAGACACGTGTTTACCAATAACGCAAAACGTGGCGCCAGTGTCGACTATGGCCTCAAATAACTCGTACAACCTCTTAACATTATTATAAACTTCTAAATCTATCAAAATCATAGAATGTATTCTTCTTCCTGCTCCGCGACGTATGTGTAGCTCCAGTCCTTGCCCGCACACAGCTTCCTAGCGATCTCATTAATCTCCACAGGGTCCAACGCCTCACCCAAGGCCTTAACAACCCTCCCCTCACAAACGATAACAGTTTTATTAGGATAGCTCTTCCTCAACTCCGACAAGTGCCGATTAATCCACTCCCGAGCCTCTAAACCCATGTCAAACACCAGCCCACATTATACAAACGCAAATAAGCCTATAAACCTCTCTCCCACTTAACCGAAGCTTCCTCAAGCAGCCTCTCTAAAATTTCCTTCCGTTCTTCCAAGTGGCTCAACCTGAAAAAGTCACGCCAGCTGTCTTCCTCCTCAAGCTCTCCACTTTCATACTTTTTTCCTATGTCCTCTGCTGAAGCAACCTTATACTTGTTGCAGATCTCGATCGCCTCCGCGTTAACCTCACGTAACTTAGACTTAAGATACTCCACAACACCTTTGATCACCATCTCCTCCCTCATCTCACCAGTAGCCTCGGACACCCGATCCAACAAAACTGAAACCTCAACCATCCTGCACTTCACCGCTACACGCTAAGCTAACGAACACTCAGATAAATATAAACCTAACCACATGAACCTCAAAGCCTTCACCGTCATGCAACCTCTCAAAAATCTGGTTATGCCTCTGAGGAAACGGATGCCCCAAATAATCACTACTCGGAACCAACAAAACTCTCTTCATTTATCATTAACACAATTATAAATTCAAACATGAATTTCAAAACGCTTTCTGCATCTCTTCCTCTATTTTGGACAGCGCTTCCTCAACGTTCTTAACCAAGCTCGGTCTTAACTCCCTACGTTCAGCATCATACTCATGTTCGTGATAAGGGAAAGACGGAATTTCCGGATGGTGGGGGTAGTCGTTCCAGCCTACCACCCTACCATCCCTCTTGATCCAAAAACACGAAAACACGCTTTCGTCCTTGGATATTCTCCTCGAGACATCAATATATGACCCATCAACCAAAGAAGCCTTAACTCTGATGTAAAAGAATCCCCTCAAGGGGTCTTCGATCCTTTCCTCGACCTCGTACGTGAGAACAACTCTATTCAACCTTTTCTCTAAGGGTTTCAAAACGTCCTCAAACAAGTTTAAACCTTACTGCCTTCGAGTTGAGCGCATATTCTCTCGTACTCTTTGACGGCATCCCTCAACTCCTTCCACAGCCTATAGTCATCGTACTTCCTATGCTCCTCCAAGGTGTCCCCGAAACCCCTCCTCCTAAGCTCTTTCTCCAAGCGATGAAAGCCTCCATATCTTCCCTCCAAGGAGGAGCACAGCTCTTGATACCTCCGTATAACCGACCTCACATACTCCACCGCAGAAACCCTAATGAACTCTTCTTCACTCTTAACGACCCCCGCCTCAATGAACAACCTCATAACGCCCTCAACATCCCGGGGAATAGATACAGTCAAGGTCATGAACAAGCCCAACTTAATAATCGCATACACCCATATAATTTTAGCTCTTCAACTTAACATCCTTAGAAACTCTTCGATGCGGCGCATTGTCATGCCGATGCATAAATCCTCTCATATGTCTATGCTACCAATGAAAGAGTACTTGCCCGATGTAGACAACCATACGTCAACGAAACTCTCATCCTTCAAAAAGATGCGAAGCCTTTCAACAGCTCCCGATGAAGTAAAGCGTAATTGAGCATCGACAACAATGTCAGAGAACTCCCTAAGAACTGGTTCACTGTTATCCATATCCTTACGTATAGCCATAATCAAACTCCTAATCACGTAAGCAGACAGGCAACTGCAAAATTTTAGAATCTATAGGAGATTCTTCTCCATTAAGACTTTGTCCACTTCTTGTAGGAACTCAGCAACGCTCACGGGCTTAGCTCCCTCCGGGCTAACGTCGTGTTCCCACGGTCGCTCAACGGGATGTCTATGCCACGATCTCCCCCGCTTATTTCGCCCATAAATCCTTTCTTCATGAAGGAGTAACGCGAAGTTTGTTGTCCCAGTCCTTTCGTTGTAGTACAATTGAACTTTCATGTCAGGTGTTATAATTAACCACATTTTCACAGCGTACAAACCTTGATCAATTATCTGTACGTCCCCGACATAATCTCTCTTCGCAGCTTCCTTTCTAACCTCTCTCACAAAATCCTTCACTTTCAACTAGAAGCGAGCCTTCTCAAAATTTTCTCTAAAGATTCAAGTTCGGTTGTAGCTAACTCCCAGTCAAAGTAATCTCTCTCCACATCCCACGTGTGACCCAACTTCTCCACAGCATTCTGCTCATCAAACTCACGGAAACTCATCTTATACTTTGACTCAAAAACCTTAACCATAAGCCTATACCTACGTATTCTCCTCTCAACCTCATGAGCCATCAACCCTTTCAAGGCTTCTCCTACAGGCTTAGATCTCTCCAAGAGCTTTAAAGCCTCAACCACATCCTTTGACACCTTCACCGTAACAGTTGACGAAGACACAACATCCACCCTGTTAATTTCAAAACACTCTATATTTTAGAGTTTCACCACGAAAATTCTATGCTTCAATCGACACCGCTATCTCATGTTGGAGCACGCTTGAGGCATACTTAAGAGCTGCACGCACATCATCCCGAGTCAACTCAGGGTATTCCTTCAAAATACCTTTTACACTTACACCCGCAGCTAACAACTCCAGAATCAAGTAGACAGGAATCCGAGTACCCCTAATCACAGGCTTACCAGACAACACCTCAGGGTCAATAACGACGCGCTCAACGCTCATTCGCATCTAACACCTAATCTCTACAAATAAACAGACCTAAATATATCTATTACTCGATCCCTAGAGTAGCCGTCAACCACCAAGATATTCCTGCAGCCTTCCGTTTCAACTCACCAATCACCCTACCGTCTTCTCCTCATTATCCGAGTAGCGGCAATTATCACACGCCAAAAAGCAGACATCACCTTATACTTTTCCAGTCAAACCTATCTCTTGGATTTCATGTATCTGCTTGCGTTAATTATAGTTACGCCCACCACATCTTTTCCTCGATAACGAATCACCGCATCATCTTATAAGCAGTTATAATAAACCCTTCGCGATCTCCCTTACGTTCTTAATCTCCGATTTAAAGATAGATAAGTCATCCTTCGTATACAGAACAATGCCTACCCCCCTCTTAAACAGTTGATCCTCAAACTCAGCTATGCTCGAACCGGACAACTCAGCAGCTTTAGACAAACCTATTTTGCCATCTCTATAAAGCTGAACGGCCAAATCCATGGCCTTAGCCTTGGCCTTTTCAATGCTCAACAAGGAATCTTCGCCACTCATCGTATACCTCACGATCTATTACGTAACCGCTTTCTATTAAAGCTTCACCAAGCCTCAAAGCCTCATCAACGCTGATTGAACCAGCCTCAACACATAGGCTCAGTATTCCAAGAACACCAATAACCCTTATCCCACGTAAGGCAGCTAGGCGTCTCGCTACCCTTTCATCAACTATTAAGTAGTCTGCCCGAATTTCCTCAGCCAAAACTATAGCTTCAGCTTCACCCCTATGAAGCAAGGGTGCCAGCTCATAAACCGATCCTCTATCACGTACATCATTAACCACTATCCACCCCTCTTGAAAACCTCTGGTAATTTCTTCACACCCCACTTCGCCGGGAATAGCCACCTCACTATAAACAACCCTCGGAATAACCACTTTCGAAAATAACTCTCTCAACAATCTTAACATCCTAATTCTCGACAGATGTATTATAGCTGTCGCGTTAGAAACCACAATCATTGGGGAATACCAGCGTACAAACATAGATCTGAGGAAACGGATGCCCCAAATAGTCACTGCTCGGAACCAACAAAACTCTCTTCATTTCTCATTAACCTTATGCATAAATGAAAAATTCTATAGGGCTCAGCCTAGCAACCCCCACGGCTCGATCCTCAGAGCAGCCGTCAACCACTAGGGCATTCCCGCAGCCTTCCCGTTTCAGCTCCCCAACCACCCTATCGTCTTCTCCTCGCTGTATGCTGGCATCCAGGCAACCGCTTTCAACTCATCTCTCAAAACAGATGACGAAACCAACATTCTACCTTCGTGTTCTCTTAACTATATACAGAGTTATTTCTCTCAATACTTCGTCTATGCTAACCTGTTCTGAAGGCCTCGGGGCTTCTTCTTGTGCAACATGCTTATGATGTGGAAAGGTAGGCAGATCTGGATAATGAGGTTCATTGTCATACCTTAAAATCATAAGGCCAGACGAGTCTTGAAAATGATACGCATAACCAAGTCTCCCTAAATCAGAGTCCACATATTCAAAAACATGCAACTCTGAATCATCAACAAATAAAGCAACAAATCTCACGTATCCCCTCTTCAAGCTCACCTGCATATTCTTAACATAAAGCCTCTTAACTAAAGCGTGCCTCTCAACCTTGCGTAAGAGACCCTCTAAATACTCGACAACACTCAATCTGAAATCTCTTCAAGCAACGTCTTCTCTTCAAGCAAATCATCAAAAATCTCTTTGCAAGCTCTCCATTCCATAAAATCCATGTTCTCCTCCAATTCTCCACCTAAATATTTCTTATAAAAACTCTCCGTAACCATCCCATATTTTGCTTCAAAATCCTTTAAGCTCTTCTCCACCCTTTCAATAGAAGCCTTAACCTCCCTCAACCTAACCTCCACAGCCCTCGCCACAGCCTCTCTAACATGCTCCTTAGGACGCTTAGTAACCCCAACAACATCCACCCTAGCCATCAAACAACACCATCTAAAGCTACCTTCAAGCCCTTAATAATGGTTTCTTCCTCTGAGGAAACGGATGCCCCAAATAATCGCTACTCGGAACCAACAAAACTCTCTTCATTTCTCGTCGACACGAAACAAATACTCTTTTCTAATAAACTCTTTTTCTAAGGTCAACGTCATGGAAAACAACTATTTCCTCTTTCTCATCAATCTCGTAGATAACCCTATATTTTCCAATCCTTACTCTCCATAAACCCTTAAGGGACCCAATCAGTGGAACCCCAACACGGGGGTTCATAAGTATTTCCCTTATCGCTTCAACCACTCTAGGTTTAACGTCACCCGGTAGCCTTTCTTCTTTTTTGAGGAATACTCTTGAAAACCTAGCTTTATAAGGCATCCTACTTCAAGACTTTCTCCAAATCGTTTATCGAGCATTCAACATACTCGCCCTTAGCCACTTCTTCCCTGCTCCTCTCAATCGTCTTCAAAGCCTCTTCATCTGCAAGCGTCTCTAAGGTGGCTAGAATTTGCTCCACCTTAACATACGCGCTCATCATCTCCTTGAAAAGCTCTTCAGGAATGAGGATTCCTTCCCTCGTAACCCTAACTTTTAGACCCACTCAAGGACACCTACCAAACATCTATTCGTTGAAAGATTTAAGCTTTCCACGACTTCAACGCGAATTTGTAGCGCCCAACAGTATAAGCACATCCCTTTCTCCTTCAAACAAGACTATGGCAGGTCTTAATTTTGCTGCGGTTAGGTCTGTAAATGGAAACGGATGCCCCAAATAATCGCTACTCGGAACCAATAATACTCTTTTCATTCTTCGTTAACACGAATCAATTAGTAGCTTCGGCGCATTCTGACTGTTTTCAGTTTCGATTTAATGAAGCTTAAAAATTCTCTAACAGCTTTTTCCGGGTTATCACTAATGGCGCTTTCTTTCACGTTTTCTTCGCTGCCATCATGAAGATGCTTTGGAAAGGTTCTCATGCATCTCAAGTGCTCCCAATGATAAGCAAAGCGGCCAGGTATCCTTCTTGAAAGCCAAACATCAAGATAGCTCCCATCAATTAAGTGTACTCTAACCTTTCCATAGACCTCTTCAACGAGTAACGTTATGTCTGGAA
>Ga0315314_1001036_pt1 | contig 26454 bp, 20 predicted proteins | sample TDP9_MG_FD_203631 | JGI IMG/M metagenome (GOLD analysis project Ga0315314, IMG submission 203631) | Freshwater sediment microbial communities from Lake Towuti, South Sulawesi, Indonesia - TDP9 | ecosystem: Environmental > Aquatic > Freshwater > Lake > Sediment | place: Indonesia: South Sulawesi... | reverse complement strand
GAGGTTCTGATAGAGGCCATGGGCCATGGGGGCAAGGAAAAGAGGGGGTTGTTGGCTGCTGCTCATAGTGTGCTCTTCGGCAATGATGCTTGCGAGCAGTTAATATCGAAGTATCATCAGGGACTTCCAGAGAAGGTTGTAGATGCGAGAGCTGGAACAAGATTTGAGATTGGTGATCTAGAAGTCGAAGCCACAAGGGCGCAGCATTCTGATCCAGATACAATAGGGTTCAGATTCAGAACTGGGAACTACGGGGATTTTGCTTACACATCCGACTCCGGATATTTTGAAGGAATCGAACGATTCTACGAAGGTGTCCGGCTGCTCTTGCTCTGCGTCTTGAGGCCTTCTGCAAGGCCTTGGAAGGGGCATATGACGACCGATGACGCCTTAAGGATATTAGAGGTGGCCAGACCAGAGGTGTCCGTACTAACCCATTTCGGGATGGAGATGATCTTCAAAAGCAAGATGGAAGCTGAGCTGCTCGAAAAGAGAGTAGGCATGCCTGTAAAAGCAGCTGTCGACGGAATGCGTATAGCCATGGGCGAAGAGATCGAAGTAAAGGCGCCGGGAAAACAGATGGATCTATCACAATTGGGTTCTAGGTTTTGAGATGCAAGTGGCGGAGGCATACTGGGAACTGCCCCTGAGCTGTACCTAATGATAGAACTAATATGGCCTCCATCGTACGGAAACGGCGGCCTTTGGGTCTTGGTTTCGAAATCCAACCTTGGCAACAGCGGGTATTAGATTTGACTGGATGAAGAAGTTAGATAGGCTTACGACCGAAGTTCAGACTCTAATCTACAACAAAGATGTCGCTAGAGATTTCTCGGATTTTGTCCCTCTCTCGAGGTTCCTCGAACCTCAGACTTTCAATGCCATGCATTGCCATCAGATCGTCCTTAAGCGGTTCAAGTTCCCTTGTCGCGTAGACTGTGCCAAGAAGTTTCTGGCTTAGAGCTAGACCTTTTCCCTTCTTGTAACGCCAAATCGCGTTGTTGAATTCGATGAACTTTGCTAGCAATTTACCCCAGTCGGCTTCCCATCTGGGTTCTGGCTCCGGAAAAAGCTGGGTATGTATGCTTTCGTTTGAGTATACCTCCAACCATATCGCATCGGTTATGAAGGGGCATATGGGTGCAATAAGCTTCAATATTACCTGTAGGCATTCGTGAAGCGTGCGCCATGCCCCTCGTTGAAGCTCAATCTCAAACTTGTCTTCCCGGTTGTATGCCCTTGACTTTGCAGCCTCAATGTAATGGTCGGCAAAAATGTTCCAAGTAAAGGTGCGTAGAGCATTTGCTGGAGTGAAAGCGTTCATCTCATCGTATCCCTTCCTGCACTCAATGATAAGTCGATTGAGCTCGGCTAGGATCATCTTGTCTAAGGGTGTCAACTCATAATCTTCAAATGGTTGTGGGAACGACGAGATGAAGCGGGCTATGTTCCACATCTTGGTTAGGAATTTTGAGTTTCCTCTGATCCTCTCGTATGAGCATCGTATGTCGCCTCCGGTTATGTTGCCTTCGAGGCCCGACCAGATTCTGAAGGCCTCGCCGCCGAATCTGTCTATTACATCTTGAGGGTCAATGACATTGCCCGCGCTTTTGCTCATCTTCTTGCCCTCTTCGTCGACTACATGCATGTGTATCCAAACATGTTTGAAGGGAGTCCTTCCAAAAAGGAGATAAGATTTCAGCATAGTGAAGTAGAGCCAGTTTCTGACGATCTCCTTCCCTTGAGGGCGAAGGCTACATGGGAAGGCCTTCTCGAAGAAGTTCTTATCCCAAAGGTATCCCAGTATGTAGACTTCCGATGTGGACGAGTCAAACCACGTGTCGAAGGTTCTTTCTTCGCCACGGAACTCCTCGCATCCGCACTTGGGGCATCTCTTGATGGGCGGTCTCTCCTTCCATGGCTGGTAGTACCTGTCTGGCTCTGGAACATAAGTGTATGCGCACCGCTTGCAGTACCAGAGCGGTATCTCGGTTCCATAGAATCGCCTCCTGGAGATCACCCAGTCGATCTCCACGGACTTGACCCAGTCTATGAGGATTTGTCTGCTCTCTGGCGCGAAGAACTCGGTCTCATCAGCCATTTTCAAAATGTCATCTTTGAACTCAACCTGCTTCAGGTAGAATTCCTTCATGGGTACGAACTCGATAGGGTTCTTGGATCTCCAGCATATCGGTCGCCTTTGGAGAATCTTCTCCTGCCTGGTTATCAGTTTTTGTTCTTCGAGATCCTCGATGATCCTATCGCCGGCTTCCTTAACTTTCAAACCATTGTATTTCCCAGCATTTTCATTCATTCTTCCGGTCTCGCTTATAGCAAAGATAGGTTGTAGATCCAGCTCCCTCAGTATGCGGATGTCGCTGTAATCTCCAAAACTGCAGATCATGACCAACCCTGAACCGAACTCCATCTTCGCGTAAGGATGGGAGACAATCTTGACAAGGTGACCATAGATAGGAACGATCGCTCTCTTACCTTCCAAATGCTGGTATCTCTCGTCCTGCGGATTGAAGAGGACTATTCTGCAGGAGCAAAGAAGTTCGGGTCTCGTTGTAGCGATAACTACGTCTTCACCCGTTTCTTCGACTCTAAATTTGACGTAATTTAGACGGGCCTCCTCCTCTTCGTATTCAACTTCAGCGTCTGAGATTGTTGTTCGGCAGATCGGACAATAGTTTGTTGGTTTCTCATCTTGGTAGATGAGTCCTTTTTTCCAGAAGTGAATGAAGGTCTCCTGAGTCAACCTTCGATATTCAGGGTCGTCGGTCTCGTATCTTCCGCCAACCTTGTGGTCGAGCTCCCATGAATTGAAGCTGATCCCAAGCCTTTTGAAGGTATCGAGAGATCGGTCCCCACTCTCCTTAAGGATCACACGGCATTTCTCTATGAATTCTTCTCGGGGCGTTTCATGCATCGATATTTTGAATGTCCTTTCGGTCTGAACCTCAACGGGCAAACCATTCTTGTCGAGACCTATGGGGAAGAGAACATTCCAGCCTGTCATCCGCCTGTATCTTGCGAAGATATCCATCCATACATAGGTGTAGGCTTGCCCTATGTGAACCGGAGTATTTACGTATGGGGGAGGCGTATCTATGCTGAATAAGGGTTTTGCGCTTTCCACATCAAACTTGGAGAGATGTTCTTCTTGCCACTTTCTGAAGAGATGAGTCTCCGTGCACGGAATCCAGGGCTTCTCCTTCAATTTCGTTTCAAATATCGCCTGTCCTTCAGGTTTCATGATGTTTTAACCTCATTTTCCGTCGTTTAGAAGGGTCTTTATGATACGAGGGGAATCGTCAGGATTGCTATTTGGCCTTGATTCGTTCAAAACTATGTTCTTTTCGGCTAATGTACTTGGCGGTAGCGGTGTTCATCTCTCAAGCCTATCGCCTTTCCTCCTCTCATCGGTATCCGCTATTTGGATACGTGTTGCCCGTATATAAATAATGGGCTTGAGAGTTGAGAATTGACGATTCCACTAGAGTTGCCGGCCAGGGTCTCCGGGGGTCGAGTAGGAAATAAGGTTGGTGTAGGCGGGTCTTTTGGGTCAATCTATGATAGTAGAAGACCAGATTTCGGTGGCGCATGCGAATAAGAAAAAATCGCTGTGGATGGAGCATTGGAGATGGAAGACAGCCCAGGATTCACGGAGGTTGACGGAGCCGGGATTGTCAACATAACTGGAGACGCTGCAAGGGAGATAATTGACGTATGTGGCAGACTATCTGTTGGAAAGAGACTTATACTAACTAGTAGATTAGATGTGGGTGAACCCTGGAAGCTGGTAAGAACTTGAAAGCTGAATCAATAAGAGTGGGCGGTTCACTGAAGACTCGGGGAATTGAGGCCAAAATTCGATAAAGGTTGGGGAGCAAATGGAGACCGTTGAAGGTGCAAAAGCAACAACAGAGGAAGAGCACATTCTGCAAAAACCGCCAAGAAACCGAGAGACTTCCATCTTTCCGATTGAGCAGGTATTGTGAGAGATTTGGGCAGAAGAACGAAGTACGAAATATACCTCGATGTTCTGGAAACTGTTAGGAGGAGAGGCTCCTGTCCCATTACGAGAGTATCTTACGGAGCGGGCATCCCTGTTGATAGAACTAAAAGAGTTGTGGAGTTTCTAGTGTCACGCGGCCTCCTGAGGGAAGAAAACATAAGCGATAGGAGGCTTTATAGAATAACAACCAGAGGCGGAGAATTCTTAGAAGCCCTAAGGACAGTGAGGAAATTCACTCAATCCTGAACAATGGTCTCCTACAGATAGATTCTTCCAAGCTGGCGTGCGCACTTCATTTACTGAAAAGGTTCCTGCGCGTAGGTTGGAGTATGCTTGAGCATGCATCTCAGGTCAGAATCACGTGTGCTGGGCAAAACAAAAATCATGAAAACTGGTGTTGATGCTCTCTATTGAAGTGGCCCTAGCTGGAGTGACCGATCGCAGTAGGTCATATCTTTCAAAGGAACAGCATCTATGGCCGCTTCAGAAATTCTCGAAATAGTGACATTTTGAGTCTTGCTTTTCTATCCTTTATGATGTCGTCGAAAACGCTTTAGCCATTGCTTTTTCACTTTGGACAATAGAGACTTAGAATTGAACAATGATGACAGGGCTTGTCAGACTAGATCCGGAGGATTGCCACCGAACCCGATGGGCCGCTACGTCCAGCGCAGGATCTTTCTGTTGTAGAAGACCTCAGGCAGGATGAGGAAGCCCGACAATGAGAACGGTATAACGATAGCCCAGTCCATTAAGGTCATAGGAGCAGTCCCGAACACGGCAAAGCCAAATACTACGCCAGTGTAGGGTATCATGATGGTTATTGCGCCTGAAAAGGCAACGGCCAATAGGAGATACTTATTGTTTGTGAACCCCACTCTGAAGGCATTCTTCGACTCCGAACGACAATTCCACAACACAACGAGCTCTTGCATTGTCGCCTGCATAAACGCCAAGGTTCTTGCTTCCTCTAAAGGTTCATGCCATATATAGTAGGCGACGTAGAATAGGACAGCCGTTCCCGTAAATTGCGTCACGAATGTCGCAAGTATCGATGCTAGTCTCCCATGGAGCAGCCCCTCTTCAGGTTTCCTCGGCGGACGTTTCATAGTGTCCCCTGAAGAAGGGTCTTGGCTCAACGCGATCGCTGGGGCCCCATCAGTCATCAGGTTTATCCATAGGATCATGCCTGCCGTGAGAGGAAGCTCCAAACCAAGCAAGGCGAAGGTTCCGATGACCAGAAGCTCATCAAAGTTGGATCTCAAGAGGAAGAAGGAGAACTTCCTGATGTTGTCATAGATCGTCCGTCCTCCTTCTACGGCTCTTACTATCGTTGCGAAGTTGTCATCTGCCAATACCATGTCCGCAGCTTCCTTGGTCACATCGGTACCCGTAATGCCCATCGCAACGCCGATATCTGACTGTTTGAGGGCAGGCGCGTCATTTACGCCGTCGCCAGTCATAGCGACGATTTCCCCCTTCTTTTTGAGTGCCTTCACGATGCGGAGCTTGTGCTCTGGAGAGACTCTAGCGTAGACATCTACATCTTGAACGATTTTTTCGAACTCTTCGTCGCTAATCTTGTCCAGTTCTTCGCCGGTCAACGCTATGCCGCTTTGCATTATGCCGATCTCCTTGGCGACAGCCACCGCTGTAAGCTTGTGGTCGCCTGTGATCATTACCGTTTTTATGCCGGCCTTTTGGCATAGACTGTTAGCTTCTTTGGCCTCTTCCCTTGGGGGATCGATCATTCCAGCCAAACCGATGAAGACAAGATTGTTCTCTAGGCTTTCGTTAATCCTTTCTTCGTCGCTCTTTTCTTCAAGGCTTTCTGGTTCTATATCGGTTAATTCCTTGAAGGCTACGCCGAGCACCCGCAACGCTTGATTCGCCATATCCTCATTGGATTTAAGAATAGCTTTCCTTTCCTTTTCACTCAGCTTCTTCGTCCTTCCGTCTTTGAGGACGTGTGTACAACGGCTCAAAACAATCTCTGGAGCGCCCTTCGTGAAGACTAACAGTATTCCTTCAGGACTTTTGTTTACTGTTGTCATACGTTTTCTTTCTGAGGTGAATGGAACCTCGTGAACACGCGTATACTGCCCCTCAAGTTCCTCCTCTATGAACCCCGCCTTCGCAGCAGCAACGATCAACGCGCCTTCAGTCGTATCCCCGATTATGTCTTTCCCATTGTAATTCGCATTACTGCACAAAGTGGCGCCCATGAGAAGACGGCTTAGACTTTGGTCTTCTTTCGCATAGATCTTCTTGCCCTTTAAGTAGAACTCGCCTTTAGCCTCATAGCCTACTCCGGTGATTTCTACAGCCTCGCCGTTGACGTAGATCTTGCGAACGGTCATCTCCCCCTTTGTCAACGTGCCAGTTTTATCAGAACAGATGACGGTCGTCGCCCCCAAAGTTTCAGCCGATGATAGCCTTCTTATGATCGCATTTCGTTTCGCGAGCTCCCTCGCGCCTAGGGCCAGTGTGACGGTGACTACGGCTGGTAGGCCCTCGGGTACGGCCGAAACTGCTAAGGCAACAGCGGTGAGGAAGCTCTCTATGATTTCTCCAGGCCTCGCCGGATCAAAGAGTTCTAAGACAAAGACTACAGCGCATACAACTATGACGATCAACCCGATTTTCTTGGCAAATCCTTCAAGTTTCTGTTCAAGAGGGGTTTTCTCCTCTTCTACCGCTTGGACCATTTCCGCTATCTTTCCGAACTCGGTTGTCATCCCGGTCGCTGTGATTATGCCTTTTCCACGTCCGTAGATGATATGAGTGGCCGTAAAAAGCATGTTCCTTCTGTCGCCCACGGGTGTCCGTTCTTCAACAGGCTCTGTTGTTTTCTCTACTGGAGTAGATTCTCCGGTTAGTACCGCTTCATCTGTTTTCAAATCCACGACTTGGATAAGGCGCGCATCTGCCGCAACACGATCACCAGCCTCCAGCAGAAGAATATCCCCCGGCACCAATTCTTTAGCTGGCAGCACTACTTCTTTCCCATCGCGGATTACCCGAGCCTTGGGTGCCGTCAGCCTTTTCATGGCCTCCATGGCTCTCTCAGACCGGTACTCCTGAATGAATCCTACAACAGCGTTCAGAACGACGATTGCAGCGATAGTTATGGCGTCGGTAGGGGTTTCACCCTTCGTAAAGTCAACATAGTACGCGACGCCGGTCGCGATTATGAGCATGATTACGAATATGTCTTTAAACTGACCGAGAAAGATGTCTAGGGCGGTGACCTTCTTAGCCTCTTTCAATTCGTTAGGTCCGTACTTCTTAAGCCTCCATTCGACTTCCTCACTACTTAGGCCCTCGGGGCTCGTGTTGAACGCTTGAAAAACTTCTCCGGTTGTCTTGGTATGCCATGCTTCGCTCATAGAGGCTCGCCCTGAGACGGATTGAGTTCTTAACTTAGTTTCCTACTTAAAGGTTTTGTGCGAACCGATGGATAGTTCTGCTCATACCAAAGAGACGGTGCAGGAATCTACTTCGTACTTTGGGCGTTTTCTCTTCGCGCGATGCGGATGGTGAAACTGATGGAGGCGTCGGGCTTTGATGCTGAAAACTAGAAAAACTTAAAGTCTCTAAATCCAATCTTTCTGTGGATGAATTCAGTTCCCTAGGTATTCGTGTCTGTCGTACTGGATACTATGAAGAGGCTTGGCAGAAGTCTTGGTTGAAGAGAACGATATCAAAGAATATCTGGAAAGACTCGATGCAAGAATTCTTGGTCTAGACGGTGAAGTGAGCTCGTTCAAAATTCAGAGAATCGGATTGGGAGAAAGCAACCTCAATTATCTGGCTGTTGTCAATGATAGGAAGTTTAATGTGAGAATCAACATGGATCCTAACTCGCCAGGCAAGTCGAGAAAGGAATATGTTTCCTTGAGGATCGTTGAGCCTCTGGAGATTGCGCCGAAGGTGTATCATTTTGAGCCTTCTAAGAAATACTTGGGGGAGACTTTCATCATCTTGGAGTATCTGGAGGGTAAGCCCCTTGATAAATACGGGAAAACCGGTGACGCTATTGTGCGAAAGCTGGCAAAGGTCACCGCAGATCTACACAATACCGATTTCAAAGGCATCGAATGGGATATGAAGAAGAAAAGATCGTCGAAGACGTACATTCTGAAGGAGATAAAGAGAAGAATCGACTATATCAAGGGGAAAAGGAAGAAGTATTTCCCACAGAAAAGGGAGTTTGAAAATGCTTTAGCAGGGTCCTACAGAAAGCTGCAATCTTTGAGGTTTCCAAAGAAATCCCGTTACGTGTTGGGGCATGGGGATATCGCGCCACAGAACGTCATCCTCTCACGAGGAAGACTGAGGCTGATTGACTGGGAGGATATGGATTTGATAGATCCAGCGCTGGAGATAGCGATTATCTATGATTCATTCGACTTTTCCGACGGACAGAAAGAAGCGTTTCTGCAAGAATATCTGAAAGCTAGAAAGGAACCAGAACTGGAAAGGAGGATTCAACTCTTCTGGCCCTTCCAATTGTTCGGGGTCTTCTGTTGGTCAATCATGCATGTCTATGAGATAGGTGAGGAAGAGATGCACGGAGACTTTCTAAAAGAGCAGAATCTGAAGGAACACATTGCCTACGCACACAGAATGTTTCAAAAATGCAGGAAGGAGGGAATTGTTGGAAGAGATCTGAAATGGCACGTCTCTGAAGTTTTTCCAGACTTTACTGGCATATCTCTAGCTAGATAGGGTCTATCCCTTGTTTAGATCAAAGGCTCTCTGCACCTTAATATAGAAGATGTGAAGAGTATCAGAATAACATGGTTAGCCAGCAGGGGGAAATCTTCCGATAGAGCACATATTTACTCCGAGTAGATTTCACTATACGTTTGGGCCACACGAGCCCGTACTAAGGCTTAAATCGGGAGATACGCTCGTGACGGAGACGGTTGACGCCCGAGGCTATGACTCGAAAGGTCGGCAAATTCCTGATCAAATGAAGCAGAGAAGCGAAGATACAGAGTACTGTATGGCCAATCCTCTCGTCGGACCTTTCTACATTGAAGGTTCGAATGTGGGAGACACCTTGGCGATAGAAATAATGCGGATCGCCCTGAATAGAGACACAGCATGGTCGAGGATCGGACCTAACTTTGGTTCGCTGACAGAAGAAGGACCGGGAAGGAGGCTCCTTCTCAATACTCCCCTTGAGCCTCAGTACTATGCTTGGAAGCTGAATCTCGAAATGAGAACCGCGCTCTTGAATCTGGAGAAGAGTAGGTTGAGGAGTGTGGAGGTTCCACTTCATCCCTTCATTGGAGCAATCGGCAATGCACCGCGGTATGGAAGGGTCGAAACCGCCCTTACACCTGGCGAGTACGGCGGAAATATGGACTGTGTTGAGACGAAGGAAGGAACGACACTGTACTTGCCGGTCTTTGTAAAGGGTGCTCACCTCTCGTTTGGTGATATCCATGCCGCACAAGGTGATGGAGAACTGTGCGGAAGCGCTTTAGAGACCACTGCTGAGGTGACCCTCAAGATTGCTGTGATAGGAGCAAAGGCACTTGAATGGCCTAGACTCGAAGACGAGGAGTTCATAATGGTTGCTGGTAGCTCGAGGCCTTTGATGGATGCCTTCAAGATCGCCCATGTTGAGTTGGTAAATTGGTTGGTGACCGACTATGGCTTTGAGAAATGGGAGGCTCTTCAAATCTTGACCCAGGTCGGCACCTGTCGTATCGGCAACGTGGTAGATCCTAATTACACGGTAGTCGCAAAGTTTCCCAAGAAGTACTTACCCCAAATCGTGGAAGAAAATCCATGAGTTCTGCATGGGGAAACAATGGTGTGGAGAAACCCTAGAATTACAGTCTGGTGGTTGTATGAGGATCATTCTTCTGGGTCCGCCCGGTGCGGGGAAAGGAACATACGCAGCTAGGCTTACCATGAAACTTGCTATTCCACATCTGGCCACTGGGGACATGGTTAGGGAGGAGATTAAGAAAAAGACGGAGCTGGGTCGGGAGATCAAGAGGTACAGTGACCGCGGTGAACTCGTCCCGGACGAGATCATCACAGGTCTCCTCAAGGCAAGGTTGGAGAAGGCAGACTGCAAAAAAGGTTTCATACTCGACGGGTTCCCTAGGACCATACCACAAGCCGAAGCTTTAGATGAAATCGTGCAAGTCGACCTCGCAGTGAACTTGAATGTACCCGACGATGTTATAATCCGACGTCTATCGGCAAGACTTGTCTGTAGAAAGTGTGGTGCCATATACAATAGGCTTACATTGAAGCCGAAGGTGGATGAGGTGTGCGATGAGTGCGGTGGCGGACTCATTATGCGGGAAGATGATCAACCACGGGTCATACAGGAACGCTTGGATGTCTATAGAAGGCAGACTGAGCCGTTAATTGACTACTATAGGAAGAGAGGCCTTCTAAAGGATGTCTACTGTGACGATCCTGGGATCCCTCCCGAGCTAATCGTGGAGAGGATTATGACTGTGATCAAGGATGCGAACGTCATGTAACTTGATTCTGTTCTTCTATCCCAATCAGGAGGTTAAGGTGGCCCTCTGATCGAACAAGACGACAAGCACGGTGTAAGTATGCTATTTGGGACTGCTTTTTGGAGATTTCAAGGAAGGGACCTAAACTCTTTCACGAATAAGCTTTGGCTAGAGACTTTCATGTTCTTCTATGAGAGAGTGGAGCAACAAGTGCTCAAAGATAATGAGCGAGTGCACAAGCTTAGGCCTTCAAAGTTTGATCAATGATTTTTCGTAGTCGACTACGATGAAGTTTTTGCCTTTCTGAATTATGGTGTGGCCTTCTTCTTCGAGGAGTCCCCTCTGCCTTTCAACTCCTCCGGGATACTTTGGGTTTATGATGCCTCCTGCTTTAAGGGTACGCCAATATGGGGTTGTCTCCTTTTCTCCTTTTTGTCTGAGCTCTTCCGAAGCGTTCGCGGCTATCCAAGCGAAGATACCGGTGGTTATGGGGCAACCGATTGTTGCGTGATGTCTTCTTGCGAGTGCTTCGCGTATCTGATTGATAGTAATGATCTTTCCCCTAGGTACCTTCTTCATGAAGTCGTCCACTTCTCGTGGAGCTGGAATGATGACGGTTCCCCCTCCCCACCTCTTACTCATTTTCTCGGTGATTTCCTCGACCTTGGGAAGACCCTTGTCATCCTGTAATTTTTCGACCCAGCTCTGTTTCTTCTTTGTCACGGCTCTTATCCACTCGAAAGTGCGGAGCTTTCAACCATAGATGGATCGCATTCCTTTTTAAGATTTTCAAGGTGCAGGCTGGGTTGTAAGCGCTTAAATCGATTGTTTTCCATATCATGCGTGGGAAGACTATGAGTTTTCGAGATAGGTTCATCGAGTCCCGTAAAGAGAAGGGTACGGTTCTCTGCGTCGGCATTGATCCGGCGCTCCCTAGACAAAGAGAAGTCAGCACAATCCCGGAGAGATATACTGAGGTTGATGACGAAAATGAGGCGAGGTTAGACTTCTCCCTTGACATCATCGATATGGTTAAGGATTATGCTGTTGCGGTGAAGACGAATCAGCAGTACATCTTCGGTTTCACCAGGAAGCAACATCAGGCGCTCACGCGTTCCATAGGGGATGCAGGTATGCTCTCAATTCTCGATTATAAACTGAATGACATAGGAGACACGGCTGAATCGGCTATATTTCACATCTCAGAATCGGGGTATGATGCAATTACGGTTAATCCTCTTATGGGGAATCTGATGGACATAGTCTGTCTCGCGCATAGTTCAGCCAAAAGAGAGAGAGGATACGAACTTGGCGTCGTTGTTCTGGCGTTAGCGTCAAATCCCGAGGCTGTAATATTCATGAAAGAGGCGAGGATTGGACGACTGCCCTTATTCAAGTTCATTTCCCGGCAGGTGAGAGACTGTGATGCTGACGGTTGCGTTGTAGGAGCTACAGGCCATGTGACTGAAGACGACATCAAAGAGATTAGGCGGATCGTGGGCGTGGAAAGGGTTCTTCTGGTACCAGGTGTAGGCGCCCAGAAGGGTGACTTGGAAAAGGTGCTCAGATCAGCAGGAGAAAACATCCTAGTGAACGTGGGTAGAGACCTGATCTATGTGGAGAACCCTAGAAAGAAAGCTGAAGAATACTACATGATGCTGAGGAGTGTACAGCATTAGACAGGCTTCGAAATTAGCACTTTCGAGAATGTTCCAAAGAACAGGCAATATCTAGGAAGAAAACACTACTCGCCACGGAAGGATTATCTATGAGGAGATTGCGATCTCGACCATAGTGGACTCTGAGAAGGTCCCAGCCTCTATGTTGCTTGAGGAATACAACGGTCTTGTCTCGTGCATTCTCGGTCTTTTGAACAACCTTCGAATAGGCTGATGAGGCTATGCCTGTCTAGGCATGCCATGTTTATCGCTGATAATCTTGACGAGTTCTTCCATGTTATCGATGGTCTGGTATTGGTATTCTTTTGGGGGTTCCAGGCTCTGCTCTCGTCTTCTAAATAAGATGAATCTGACGTTTGCATCTTTTGCGCACAGTCCATCAAGCCAGTGATCCCCGACGAGCAGAGCCTCGCGAGCGCTGACTCCTAGAAGTCTTAGTAGATAGATGGCGTGTTCTGGGTTCGGCTTTGGGTTTTCTACGTCATCCCTTGCCGCAATAGAATCTATGTAGTCTCTTAACCCGAACTTTGCCAGAACTCTCTCTGTATATTCGCGGCAGCTTCTCGTCATAATTCCAATCTTTAATCCCTCAGCCTTAAGACTTCGCAATGTCTCTGGCACACCTTCTATCAAGGTAGCTTCTTCAAGAGACTCAAGCTCCACTCGGTTCATTATCTGAGTAACCCTCGCGAGCACTTGTCTAATCTCCTCCTCCGTGGAGCCTTTTCCACGAAGGTCCTCCGCACCTACTCGTGTAATCTCAAAATTCAACATACCGACATTCAAGAGGTCGCGTGTTACACCTGCGCTTTGCAGGAACTTGATGACCTCAGATTTCATCTTCTTGAAATCGATTCTTGAACGGATCAGCGTCTCATCGAGATCGAAGATGACAGCTTTCAAGGAAAGCCCAACCCAACAATGTGACTCTAAGGCTGCAAACGGGGATTTATGAGTTTCTTATTGCAAACCGCCAAAATTAGTAACTTGAGTGAGACCGATGGAACTCGCACTCGAAGCCTTTCCAACCGGTCTAAGATAGGCTGACTTATTCTTTTGCTTCTCCTGTGGGCTGACTACCCGGCTTAGGTTCTTGATCTATGGTTTCTGGTTTGGTCTCTTTGAATTTCAAGATCGAATGGATGACCTTCAAAGCTACTATTATAGTAGCAAGGAGGGCGATCAGTCTCAAATCAAATATCACCACATTCAGTGCACCATTACCTCCACCGAGGGTAGCTAATCCGAAATTCTCTATCTTTCCTATGCCAAGAGCAAAAAGCACAATCACGAGCCAGAAGAGTTTGGAAATAATAGAGAGAGCTAAACCAGCCTGAGAAGCCTTTTCAACTGAACCCTTTAGTAGAACTAGGACTGACATTGCCAATCCTATCACAGCTACCTTGTTCAAAAGAGCCATAATATCAATTCCCCCCATCATCGAGAAAGCCTTGAAAAACTCTGATGGTATAAGCCTAGGAGAGGCGAGTGGCAAGGCTGTGAAAAAAACCAGGATCAGAATTGCAACCACAATCGATTTTCTACTGATTTTCATGTTCCACCGCTTCCAATCTTGATGATCTGCGTGAACCCCACTAAGTCGCCTAATGTTCTGACACTCATCTTCATCTGAAAGTATCCTTTAGCATTTTGTAATTTCCCGCCTGGAACAAATTCTGCTGGAATAGTAAGAGTAATAGAAAAAGATTGGCTTCCACGAGCTTCAATATAAACATATGTAGAGTTTGTGTCGATGATTCGGTTATCTGCATCAAGCACTGTTAACTCGAGGAGCAGACTGATGCCTAGTAAACCATTATTTCTTGGATTGGCATTGAACTTAAACACGAAGTCACCTGTGTCTTCATTCTTGTTTAAGTTCAGACTGAATGTCTCACTTGAGACGGATGATATGAAACTGAATAGGTTGTAGATGCTGAGAACCAAAATGACGACTGTAAACACAGTAAGTATTCTTGTGGTTAGTCCAAGTGCCTTAGTCTTCTTCAAGCGAAGCTCCCATCCTTATTCATCCATTTATTTATTGCCGTTCCCCCTTCATAGTGCTTGTAACTGTAAGACGTAACTGAAGTTCTGCGTTTTCTGCTTTTAAGCTTTCGTGCAGTATTATTTTCAGGTCCAGGTGAAGGGGCCTCCCTGTCTGCTTGTTTCCTCAGCTGTGGGCGTTATGGAGGGCTTTCGGAGCAGTTTCGTCCCTGCTTCTGCAAGCCCGAGTTCAGGAATTTCTCCGCTTACAATCTAGGGCCGGAAACGTGAAGCTAGTCGTCTTTAGGCGCGATATCTGTCGTTGGGTGAAACGTCAATGCCCCAAGAGGCTTGTAGGCTGGCTCTACGAGAAGTTCAAGTATCAGAAAAGCCTGACCCATCTACCGCAAACTAGAAATGTAAAAACGTAAGAGTTCAGGTAACATATGAATGATAATAATGCGTCGACAATGCTTGGTCTGACTGCCCGCGCTGGCGTATCATTGTATCATCTGACATTGTTGAACACCTAGGCGGGGGCCTAGCGTGAATGGAGGGATTTATTACTTTTAACACTTTTATGGGTCATAATGTACATCATAGTTAAGATACTCTTAGTTCCATGAAGAAGAGGAGAGTTTGCGACTTGACGAAGGCCTCGACCGTGAGCGGACTCGCATTGCATTCTCAGGTGGGAGATCATGAGAATGAGGCATAGGGATCGGTTCCTTGAAGCCATCAACTTGAGAGAACCGGATGATGTTCCGATAACCGATCTAGGCTTAGATCCACCGATAGTAGAGGCGATAACCGGCAAGACGCTGGGAGGGTACAGCCTTGTGGCAGGTTCCGAGGAGGATGCCTGGGCGAACTCGATAAGGAGCAGAGCAGCGATGTCTCAAGCCTGTCTGAAGCTTGGTTTCGAGGCCGTTCCAGCGGTGAGCGACTACTCGATATGTGGCAAGAAGTATAAGCCTATAGCGGTCTCTAGGCTCAGGGTCATCGATGAATGGGGGAGAATCATGGAGTCTCGGGCAGAGACGAAGACAACGTGGTGGATCGGCGGACGCGTCGGAACAGAGGAGGAGATGAATAGCTATGTGCCTCCAGACCCAGAGGAGGAAGGGAAGTTTGAGATGGTTGAGCGGGTGGTCAAGCCTCTCGAGGCCGAGGATATTGTGGTTATGGGCCAAGGCCACAGTGGTTGGCACATGGCATTCCAAGCAAGGGGCGGAATAGACAAAATGCTCATAGACATGTATAGAAGACCTAACGCGGCTCACAGGTTCATGGAGAAGATCGCGAATTCATGTCTGGGAATCGTGAAGCTCATGATCGATGGAGGCGTTGAGGTCGTCTTCATGACGGATGACTATGCTGACTGCCGCAGTCCGTTCATGACCTTAAAGCAGTTCAGAGAGTTCGAGCTTCCCAACGTAAGAAAACTTGTTCAATATGCAGAGAGAAGAGGTATACCCGTTCTGAAACACTCGGATGGGAACATAGATCCTATCCTCGAGGATATGATTGAGGTGGGCATAAGAGGGATTCACCCGATCGAGCCGGGCGCGATGGAATTGAGAGACGTAAAGAAAAGGTTTGGAGACAAAATCTGTGTACTAGGCAATGTAGACTGCAGATATGTGCTGCCTTTCGGCTCGGAAGAAGAGGTCAGAAGAGATGTAAGAAGATGCATAGACGCGGCCGCCGAAGGTGGGGGCTATGTTCTCGCATCCAGTAACTCCATACACGCTAACTGCAAGGTTGAGAATGTCTACACGATGGTCGATGAGGCTAGAAAGTACGGGAAATATCCGCTCCAGAATCGCTAGGTGGTCATTGCTATCTTTTTCGTAACCGCAGCCATGCTTTGGTAGGGATACAGGTATGTCGTCCATTGGTGCTATAGTCAAGAGGAGCAGTGAATTGCTTCGTCTGGGCGCTGAAGATAGGATATTAGAGTATGAAAAGCGCTTCAGTCCTATGAAGGGTCTTTATGATCGCCTGCTTTCTCGTTTTATTGTTTCTCATTTCAGTTTTGAACGAGCTTATGAGATGGCATTGGAGTTTTTTGGGTCTGATAGAGTTCGTTTTGCCGGTATTGATGGAACCATGTATTCTAACCCTCTTTATGATTTGATGGTCTTTTTTGGCGGTGCTTATGCCGCCACTGGGACTGTCATCTTTGGGAAAGAGAGCGAACCTCTTATCGAGTATGACTCAAACTTTCTCGAAAGTGGAGCTGGCATATCCAGTGCTGTTCCCATCTATATCAATGAGGTTCCCGATATCGATCAAACGTTTTTTGATTTTGAGGAGCCAGGCGAGATTTCGCTTTCCAAGCCTCTTGTCGACCAGACGATCATCAATAATGCCACGATCGCTAATTGGATCATGACCTTCGCAGAGTACTACTTGGCCTACAAGCTTGTAACCGATCCCGAAAGAGAGGTCCATATCGTTCTGATGGATCGTACGTTGTCCGGTGAAAGGGCCGGCCTACTTCACGATACTTCTAAGCGTGAGTTGTGGAAGGTCAAATCTAATCTCTTGGGTTTTGAGGTCGACGGCGTTCCGATCGATGTGAATGATCTTGCTTATGGAAGGTATTTCATTAGGGAGCCGAGATTAGGGGTTCCTCCTCCGAGAGGCGATTTTCTTCGATACGCCGTTATTTCATTGGTTCAGGAGCGTGGGCCTTCAACCTTCGAGGAGATCTGTAAGGGCTTGGGTGTAGCCGATGATGGACGAAGAAGAAGAGTTGAGAAGTTCTTGAAGGCGTCGGTTCGAGAGAACTATTTGGTTTTGAAAGGTGATAGGTTCGAGGGTAATCCGCGATATTGTGAGACTTGGAGCCGCTTGAGGAAGCTTGTCACGCTTATAGGCGATCGTTTCTTCTTTGATGGGAACCAGGTTGAACGAGTACCTAACAAGATGAGGATTATTAAGGATGGTAAAGAGCACTGGCTTACAACCCTGGACATTGCTTTTCTCTCGCTCTTCTGCCTTGAGATGCTTATTGAAGAGTGTTGGAAACGTCATGTTCTGCTTGTTGGGGTGACAAAGGATACGGCTGCGCGAGACTTCAAGCGTCAGTTGATTCCAATACTTCATAATGAAGGGTTGCTGGGCGCTTTCATTATGCCTGAAGAGTTCGATGAGTTACCCGATACAGACCGCATGATCCTTCAGTCCGCATCTATTCAGAACCCCGACTGGGTCAGAGTTCCCTGGAGTCTTATCGAGTATGACTCATGCTTCAAGACGATGATTCCTCATAGGCAGCATAGGAAGGGCTATGTTCTCGGAGCTCGCAAGAACAGGATAAGCATAGAAAAGATGTTCTTGAAGAGCTACATTCAGCTTTCGCAATCCAATCATGATCCATTGTTAAGGAGCGATGTCTTGCTCACCGACCGTCTGATTCATCCTGACCACGATGTTCGGGGGGAAACTATTGTCAGATTCTGGAACGAGTTCGGCTCCGCTAAGGAGCCTGTTGAAGCCATTCTGTTTAAGGATCGTGATGTGGAGAATAAGATTCAAAACCTGACTATGGTTTTGTTGAAAGCTATGACTGCACCCAGTATTCCAGAGGCTTTCGGCCACAATAAGCCTCTATTCATCGCTGATAAGGTTGCGAAGTGGCATTATTCAACCTTCAAAAGAACGGTGGACAGCACTAGAGAGTGGATACTGAACAGCCGCAAGCTGAAGAAGTTCGTGTTCTATATGAGTACCTTTAGGGAGAGAAGAGCAGCTATAGAAGCAACCAGAAGAGAGATCCTTTAAAGTGCTTGCTGGTTTATGATTGATCAGAATTGATTATATTCTGCCGTGCAATCTTGCTGTTGGAGAGAGGGTATAGTCGATGTCGCGAAGCAAGGATCTTTTTGGCAAGTATTTCACTGATTTAGGAGGCAGATTTCACGGTCGTTTATCAGCGGTAGTTCCCGCATTTGCTGCTTTTTCTCCCGAATCGAAGTTTGCGGGTACTTCGGCCCGTTACGAGTGCCGGGTCAAGGTTGAGTATCAGAAGGATCTGATGGGTCTGCTTGAGGAGGGGATGCTCTTGGCCGTTAGAAACTTCAAGCATGTTGAGGACGAGGGTGAGAGGTTTACGCTTATGGAGTTTTCTCGTGTTTGGCCTGAACATTTTGGTTTGAGGGGTCTGTCTGACCACAGTTACTACCCTATGCAGTTTGAGATTATTGAGCAGAGTGAGGCTGACTGGAGCACGGATGATAAGGCTACCATGATCGTTCAGATTAGCGCTATTCCTGTCAATTACGATCTTGTCCTCCGGGAAGACGTAGAACCCGTTTTTGTGAAGGGTTTCTCCTACCCTGTTGTGGCCAGCGAGGTCTGTATCCTCAACAGCGAGATGATTAATCGGATGTACAATCAGCGTATTGCGGAGAATCTAGGCGTCGACACGGCGAAGACGGTTGAGGATGCACGTGCAGACCCGCGCTTAGGCGTTATCAAGATGTTCCAGTCGGCACCAGTCCGTATCCCCATTTATGTCGATTTTGAGAGCTTGATCCGTTACCATTTTGGGATCTTTGCTTTCACTGGCGGCGGCAAGAGCAACCTTCTGAGCAATGTTCTCCGTAGGATTGTCTATCATACGAGCGAAGCCAAGGTTGTTATCTTCGACATCAGCTGTGAGTATCCGTTCCTTTTGATGGATGTCTTGTCTGATCCTAAGGTCAATTCTGGGGTTGTTTTGGAGCATAGGGTGGACTCTGTAGTGCAGTTGTACAACTCGATCGTTAAGCCTCGTGAGTATGAGACTGATCCTCGAGTACTTGATGGTCTTCGAGAGATCATGGATCTGGGCAGGGTCTCCTACTATACGAAGCCCAGGTTCAGGGTGCCGACCTACGGACAGTTCTTGGATGATCTGGAGGGTTTACGCAAGGACAGCATCGACAGGCCTCATTATGTAAACGCTATAGATGAGATCCGTGACGCCATCCGAGATTATTTGGATGAAAAGGGCTATGTTGAGAATCAAGAGGTTGAAGAAGAGTTCGTTCAGTTCTTAGATCACGCTGCGTCGTCTATCGTTGGGAGGTTCAAGGTTCATGAGTCTAGTGGACTCTTCTCTTGGGCTACGACGAGGTCCACGATCCTGGATATTTTGAGGAAGAAGCGAGGTGAAGGAGCACCTGGCGAGTATGAAGGTTTGAGTTCTGAAGGGCTGCGAAAACTGATCGAAGGTGATGTGAGGCTTCTTTGCTTGTCGATCGCTGATCCGGTTACGATTAAGGACTTGGTCATCCGGCTAACGGGAGAGTTGTTGAATAGCAGGAAGCGTAGGTTCCAGGTTAAGCCTTATGTATTATCTGTTTTTGATGAGGCTCAGGAGTTTATTCCGGATCTTTCCGGTTCCTCTGGGATAGATAAGGAGTGTTCTAGGCATGTTGAGACTTTGCTTAGGCAGGGGAGAAAGTACGGTTTGGGTGGCTGTGTAGCTACTCAACGCATTGCCTACCTGAATACGAATGCATTGCAGCAGCTTCATACATATTTTGTTGGGACCTTGCCTAGGCCTTATGACAGATCTGTTGTTAGCGAGACCTTCATGATTGATCAAGGTATTTTGGAGAAGACTCTTGAATTTGCGCCTGGAGAATGGCTTCTAAGCAGCTACATTGCCACAGGGATCGCGAACGTCCCAATCTTCATCAAAGCTGACAACGCTGAGAAGGAAATTGAGAATCATCTAAACAGATCAAGTTCTTCATAGAGTCGAGACTTCGAATGAAGAGTAGGCTAGAAGTAAGCTATACGGAGGGTTTGAATCATCTCTCCATCAAGTCTGCATCCTGTTCAAAACGCTTTTTTCTTCTACATTATTCCCTTTTGTCAGAGCTTATGGAATCTACGGATTAGTAAGCCGCAATTGATCCGGCTCGTCTTTGTCGGGGTTCTGCTGCCCCGTAGAGTCTCCCTGTCTCGGCGTCTCTTATGATCATGCATCCTACGCAGATGCTTGGAAGGGTTTCAAACTTGTGCCCCATTGCTCTGAGAGCTCGTGTTAGGCTGTGGGCCAAGGGGATCTCGTCATAAAAGGACTGCTCAAGTTGGATTGGTTCCTCGTCCTCCACGTGGAATCTGGAATGGAAGACAGACTTGACTCCGAGTTTGAAGTCTAGTGAACTGGTCAGCATCTCGGTCACCGTTGTTAGGATCCTTCGTCCGCCTGCTGCTCCTGTCGTGATTATTGGGCGCCCATCGTGGACTACGAGGGTCGCGGCCATGTTGGCTACGTGTCGTTTGCCTGGCTTTATCGAGTTGGCCGTGCCTGGGATCGGGTTGAACCAGTACATGCCGTTATTCATGAGTATCCCTGTTCTGCGTATTGTCACGCCCGAACCGAAGCCGCCGCACAAGGTCTCTGTGAGAGAGACCATGTTCCCTGCCTTGTCGGCTGTGCAGAGGTGGGTGGTCTCGTTGCTGTCTGGTGAGAATGCGGGTCTTTGGTGTGGTTTGGCCTTTTTTCCTTCATGTTTCCAGGGTTCTCCTGCGCTGACTTTGGGTGAGGCTTTATCCATGGGGATTTGTTCTTTGAGCTCCTTGGCGTACTCTTTGGAGAGCATGCCTTTGGCTGGGACTTCGGCGAAATGAGGGTCGGCTTCGTATTCAAGTCTGTCAGCGAAGGCCTGTTTGAAGGTTTCAGATAGTATGTGAACGTATTCTGGTGAGGTGTGGCCGAAGGCTGCAAGGTCGAAATTTTCGAGAATATTCAAGCATTGTAGGACGAACCTCCCGCCTGAACAGTCTGGTGAACCTGAAAAGACTTCATAGTCCCTGTAACTGGTGCTGGGAGGCTCAGAGATGTTTGGTTTGTAGTTTGCCATATCGTTCATTGTGATGAAACCGCCATTCTCTTCTATGTCGTGCACTATGGCTTCGGCGATGTCTCCCTTGTAGAAGACGTCGGGGCCTTCCACAGCGATCTTTCTAAGGGTATGGGCATAGTCCTTCATGCGAAGGATCTGGCCTCGCATGAGCGGTTTCCCGCTTGGATAGAAGATTTTAGCTGTCTCTGGGAAGACTAAGAGTTCCTTGAAGCTGCTGTCTATCATCGCCTCGAGTTTGGGGTCAACCTCGAAGCCTTTGGCTGCAAGTTCGATCGAAGGCTCAATGACATTGCGCAACTCCATGGTTCCGAACTTGTATTGGACGGTACATAGTCCCGCGAGCGCGGTTGGGACACATATCGACCTGTAGCCTATGTTGTTTGCTTCGTCTTTTACAGTCCACCAGCTCTCGGGTGTTCTGGGTAGAACCTCGAAGATGTCTTCTCGTGCTTTCTCGCCGCAGACGGAGATGAACTCTGCGTTCTGAGCTTTATCCTCGTCTGCGAGATAGAGATTGATCTCTCCACGGCCGCCGATGCTGCACATGCATGGGTCGACAACGGTCAGGGCGAAGGCTGTCGCTATGGCTGCGTCAACGGCGTTTCCGCCCCTCCTCATGATGTCTATTCCAACTTGAGCCGCCAAGGGATGCGAAGCCGTGACTATTCCATTCTGCGCCGATGCCTCAAAATCAGTGGGGTTCAATGGAAGAACCAATGGAACCACATTCAACCGTAGAGGAAGACATGATACTTAAGCGTTTGCAGCCTCATTCTGGGTATCGGTTGATCAACATAATCGATCAGCAGTCCTCTAGGGGTCGCGTTTCAACTTTGTTTCGTCTTGGTCTTTCAGCATAGGCCCGACTAAGTTTTGTCAATGGTATAAATCTCGGCGTGAGCTGCCCTCAACTCCCGAGCAGAGTAAGTGCGTTTCATTAGTCAAAGGGATCGACCAGAAGAACCCTAACGATTCCCGTAGCCTTAGATGAGAAGATATCTACTTATTACTGCTATGGACGTCTTGAAGATCCAGAAGGCAAGGCGAAAAGCGATTTCTCCGCGGGCTCAACAGGTCAACCAGAACGGTTGCTGGCGTCTAGCGCGCGAGATGTAAGAGCTAGGTCATATTTCTGATGTATTAGCTCGAAGATGCGATGTAACAACTGTGGTTACATCAGCGGAAATTCCGTGCGCAGATAGATCTTTGTCTTAGCGCGCGCAAAAAACCGAGTAGATACCTGCCGAAAACAAGTCTAAAACAAGCCTAATTTATCGTAATGCTCCGGAATAGGTTCAAATCCAGGTTTAGACTCTTCAATTTTTGTATACTGGGAATCTCACTCAATTCCAAGAACTTAAGTTTTGATTTTTTTATCTACAGATAGATTTGGACCAGAAGTCTATCGTCCTCTTTAAGCCTTCTTCAAGTGTCACTACGGGGCGATAGCCAAGAATACGTTCTATCTTCTCTATGAACGGATAGCTTCTCATTGGTTCAGATTCCAAGGCGCTTCTTGGAGGGAGAAGTTGCAATTCTGAGCGTGACCCTGTCATGTTTCTTATTATTTCCGCGATCTGTCTAATTGGAAGCTCGTTTCCCGTCCCCACATTGAAGGCTTCGCCTACGGCCTCATTCATCGTAAGACATAGTTCAATAGCATAACAGTAATTCTCAACATGATATGGGTCTGTTGTATCTCTCCCCGAATTGAACAGCGGTATCGACTCATTTTTCAAGCATGACACTATGAATCTGGATACGGCCGATTGAGGAGAATCGTGCTCTCCAAATAGCTTCCAGCTTCTCAAAATAGTTGCGGGCAACCCTCTATGTAGGCAATAGCTTTGGACTAGGTATTCGCTTATAACCTTGCAGTAGTCGTATGGGGTCCTAGGATTGAAAGGTGTACTTTCCTTCACAGGAAGCTCAAGCGGCAAACCATAAACATTCGCAGATGAAGCATAGATCAGTCTTTTGACGCCTCTTTGACTTGCAATCTCCAGTACATTTAGAGTGCCCACACAGTTGATGTTATAACATCTGTAAGGATTGTCTATCGTATCTCTAATGTTTGTAATAGAAGCGAGGTGAACTATTGCATCAAATTCCACTTCTTTTAGGTCAGAAAAGAACTGTTCCTTCTTAGAAATATCAGTACAAATGGAAGCAGGCAACGAGACATCAACATTAATCGTCTTAAAACCCCGCTTTCGTAAATACTGAGTCAGATTGGTCCCCACAAATCCATTTGAACCCAGCACAAGAACATTCATACATAAAAGTTGCACGCCAGAAACTGATAAGCAATTCTATACTTACAGAGCCTCAAGCGCTCATTTGAGGACGACTAATATAACCTTTTTTTGAAGGTGGAACAGAATTCTTTCCTTGATCCTGTCGCATAACAGGTGAGCGCATCTGGACATGCACTAGGCAAAAAGGACTATTCTAGTCCTCTTCTAGAGAATTGCCTTCTCATGCCTTATGACGTGTGGTTACCCGCCTGTCTTCGATAAAAGAGCTTCGCCCTCTCTTAGCGCATCAACATAGTTGCCTCTCCACAAACCGTCAACGAAACGTTCGTACTCTGCAGTCCTCAACACGGCCCATCTCTCTTCTCTAGGTGCGTTCATTACTTTCTCTAGAATCCTAACTTGGATCTGCAGCCCCCTAATGAGCCTAGATCTGTCAAGCGGACTGGTGCGATCCAATAGGCGGAGGGCCAGTTCCGAAAGTCTCTCAACTATGTGCTCGACGACCTCTTCCCCCAGTTGCCTCGAAGCGTGAACCCTTGGGTCCTCGCCTCCTACGCCTTCCAATGGTTCCTGAATATTGCTACTCAGGCGGCTCATGTCTACGAGTTCGGGGCGAAGCGCCCAGAGGATCGAGGTCTCCCATTTGGCCGCGTGGTCACCACGGTAACCCTTCGCATAGGCGACCTCATATTCAGGCATCGCGGCGATGATCAAGTTGCTCTTATGCATAAACTCTGAGGCGACCTTCTTCAGTGTGTAGAACTGCTCTATGCCGTAGTGACCAGTTATGGCTAAGACCACCTTGAAGCCGACATGGGCCATCTGTTCGAAGATCGCGTAGAACAAACTCTCTATAAGAGAGATATCAAACCGTGTTGTCCATGGATGCGGCATGCCTCCTATCGCCCAGAAGGTCGCCGGCACAACGACCCCTCCGGACCTTTCAGCCGCACGCAAACAGAGGTCATGGGCCTTCACGGCGTCGTTTCCCAAAGCGAGATGCAGCCCATGCCACTCCAGGGTTCCAAAAGGGAGGTAGGCAATCTGCTTCTGAGCCATGATCTTCTCCATCTCGTGCGGTAGGAGCTCCTCATAACGAACCTTTCTGGACATGGTCTCCACCTTGTTAGATCAAGACTATTGGTTCAACTCCCTAATAAGCCTCGAAAAGGAGGATTGCGGACGATAAACAGTCCCTTAGGTTGTTGAAAGGAATCGGCGTTTGAGATGCGTCATCGCTGTCTTAGCGCGCACTTTTGGTGGCTTCGATATACAGCTTATAAGTCTCTGGGGTCTCTTAGAGTCGGTTGGTGCCAAACTTTGAGAATCGCCCGCTTCAGCCGCTCAGATTCGGAATCCTTTGGCGTACTGATCGATGACAAAGTCTTAGATGTGTTGAAGTTATCGAAGATCGTTGGAATCTCTCTTCCGTCCTGCGTAGAAGAACTAGTATCACTAGGTCTAGTGGGTAGAAACCTACTAGAGAAAGTGACATCGGAATCTGCCGAGGCTGAGAGAAGGAAGGCGACGCTCAAGCTGGACGAGGTAACGCTGAAGGCGCCTATAGCTTCGCCGCCGAAGATTATCTGCCTCGGCCTCAATTATAGGGACCACGCTGAGGAAGCCCGTGCAAGGATACCCAACGAACCCATCATCTTTATGAAGCCTCATACCTCGATTGTTGGACCGAATGAGGCGGTCATCAAGCCAGCGTTTGTTGAGCAACTGGACTACGAGGTGGAGCTAGCCATGGTCATAGGCAAACGGGGAAAGGATATACCCGCATCCAAAGCCAAGGAGCAAATATTCGGCTACACCGCCTTCAATGACATCTCTGCCCGAGACATACAGTTCAAGGACGGACAGTGGACGAGAGGGAAGAGCTTCGACACATTCGCCCCGATCGGTCCCTGCATAACCACTATAGACCAGATCGGAGATCCAAGCAACCTACACATCCAAGCAAGAGTAAACAACGAGATCCGACAGAACTCCTCCACCAAGAACATGATTTTCAACGTCTACGAGATCGTCCATCACCTTAGCCGCGTAATGACCTTGGAACCTTGCGACATAATCGCGACCGGAACGCCCTCAGGCGTAGCTGTCTTCATGAAGCCCAAACCGAGATTTCTAATGCCAAGAGATGTGGTCGAGGTTGAAGTTGAAAACGTCGGAACCTTAAGAAACCAGATCGTAGAAGAGGTCCAGAAAAATAGGTGACGCTAAGGTCCCTGAGGGGAACATAAGTATTCTAATTGGAAAGTTCAGCCTTTGGGTTCCAGCCGTTTTTGAAGTGTTTCATTCTCTTTTTTAGGTTCGTATAGGATGATTAATGCCTCGCCTAGGATGTACCCAGCTCTGTCGCCAGCTCCCGTCGAGTTATTTCTGGTTGCTGCCTCAGAAGATTGCTGGCAGTGTAACCGTTGTGATGTGGATACACCACTTTCGTATGAACAGTTTCTACCAGAATCGGCCAAAGTAGATTATTTTCATATTTATCGATTTCAGGTTCCATCTTTAAACCGTCCTCGTAATTCAGAATTATCGATAGAATAGTTTGTTCAATGAGATGCACATCGATTTATGAAAAATGAGGGTGGTGGGATAATAACATTAAGTGAGGATGTGGTGAAACTGGGTAAAGCGATAAAAGGTGTCGGTGAGGAACAGTTTAACAAAATGTCTCCTTTCAAGGGCGATATATGTGAAAACAGCTAGGAGCCGTATTTACCCTCCGCGTTTTCTATTTTTTTCTGCTCAATTAATGAGTGGTACAGCCAAGGCGGTGATTTTGCCTATACTTCCAATCTATATGAGGGAATTGGGGTTTTCTATCGCGACTCTGGGGATTTTTACGGCCGGATCCGGCTTTGCATTGATGATCTTTGAGCCCCTCTGGGGCGTATGGGCCGACAAAGTTGGAGCGAAAAGGATCTTTGTTCTAACGAACCTCTTCACACCGCTAGTGTTATTTTCTTACACGCTAGTCAAAGATTTTGGAATGTTTGGCGCCCTTATGTTTTTTTCAGGAGTCTGGCAATGTGCATGGGTAGTATCTTCAAGGATGTTAGCCCGGACAGCTTCCACCAAAGGTGGAAGAGCCTTCGGAGCTTGGTATACTATCTTCGCGGCAGCTGG
>Ga0315314_1001035_pt1 | contig 26468 bp, 18 predicted proteins | sample TDP9_MG_FD_203631 | JGI IMG/M metagenome (GOLD analysis project Ga0315314, IMG submission 203631) | Freshwater sediment microbial communities from Lake Towuti, South Sulawesi, Indonesia - TDP9 | ecosystem: Environmental > Aquatic > Freshwater > Lake > Sediment | place: Indonesia: South Sulawesi... | reverse complement strand
GACGTTGTTCGCATCATGTGAACGACAGGAGCGGAGCGCACTTGATCAACTCGAGTCATTATGGAAAGTCCTCAAAGCAAGAGGAGACGAGGTTATCGATTCATCGAAATCGACGAACGGAGCATCATAACATTGACATTCTCGATAGCTGTATCAGGAAAAGGAGGAACTGGTAAGACAACGATTGCAGCCTTGCTCATTCAGGCTATCTGGAAGAAGACTGGTGGTCCTGTTCTTGCTATCGACGCCGATCCAAATTCGAATCTTAACGAAGTGCTAGGAGTAGAGGCGACTAAGACTGTCGGTGATATTAGAGAGCAACTCTTGAAGGAGAAGGATAAACTGCCTCTAGAGCAGACGAAAGAGGACTACCTGAACTATATGATTCAGACCTCGCTTGTTGAGAGCGAAGGATTTGACCTCCTCGTCATGGGCAGACCGGAGGGACCGGGATGTTATTGTTATATGAACACTTTGCTAAGGAAGATCGTTGACTCGCTTTCGAAGAACTATCCTTACTGTGTAATGGACGCTGAAGCTGGATTGGAACATTTTAGCAGGCGGACAACGCGAGATGTTGATGTACTCTTGATCACAACAGATCCAAGTTCGCGAGGAGTTATGACGGCGAAGCGAATAGTCGAGCTGGTGAAAGAATTGAACACGAAGTTCGGGAAGATATATGTTGTAGCCAACAGAGTGACGCCCGAAGTGGCTGAAAACGTCAAGAATCAAATTGCATCTTTAGGCCTTGAATGTCTCGGAATGGTCCCCGAAGATCCTTTGATACAACAGTTTGACTTAGATGCAAAACCCCTTACAGAACTGCCGGAGTCATCTCTTGCTCATCGGTCGATTGAAGCGATAGCTGAGCGATTGCAGATTCGATGAAAACCGAAAGTAAGAATACGAATACAGCTACGTCAGCCTACAAATTATCCTTATAGTCACATTCTTTCTGAGAGGTCCATGCCTAATACAGCCATCCCGTTTTTGAGAACTATCTTTATCGCTCTTATGAGTGCTCCTCTTGCGTACCTGAGAGCCTTGCCCTCAACATGTATTACGTCGACTTTCTCATAGTACTCATGGAACTTCTCAGCAAGCATATTGCAGTAGTTCGCTATGTCGTCAGGCCTTAGATTATCGGCGGCTTCACAGAAGATTTGCGGAAACCTTGAGATTTCGAAGATTAGCTTTCGCCCAAGCGCATCGTTTATGAGTTGATAGTCTATTTCCAGAGGCAATTCGCCAAGCTTTCGTAGGATTCCAACTGCTCGCGTATAAGCATAGTTTATGAAGGGTGCACTATTGGTTTCGAAGTTGAGAACCTTGTCCCAAACGAATACAACATTCCTAGTTGGTTCAACTGATAGTAACGCATATTTCACCGCGCTTATGGCGATAGTATTTGCAATCTGCTTTCTTTGATCCTCTGGCAGGTCTGGGGTTCGTTTACTTACTTCAGCTTCAGCTCTTCGAACAGCTTCATCGATCACCTCATCGAACGTGATAAATCTTCCCCGCCTGCTGGACATCTTGTACCCCGGAAGTTCAACCAGCCCATAGGCGAAGTGCCGTTGGTTGGAGGCGAAGCCCTTGCAACCTAGGGCGCAGAGAGCTATCTTCAAGTGGAGCTGCGCGAGCGTCTGCTCAGCTCCAATTACATTCACAACTCTTTCGACTCTCTCGAACTTCCATAGACTATATGCAATATCCCGAGTTGTATACAGTGTTGTGCCATCGGACCGTGTGAGTGTTAGTGACGGGATATGGTGTTCACTGCTTACCCCAAGTAGCGGCCTCAAATCGAAATCCTCGACTATTCTCTCTGCATCAAGTTGAAGGGTGCCATCGATCTTCGTGACGTAAGTGGTTCTAGAGAGCTTATCGACAACGCTGGCAACTCTTCCGCTCCAAATAAGATCGCTCTCCCAATCCCAAGAGTCGAATTCAATATCTATTCGAGAGAGTGTCTCCTCGAACCCTCTCAGGCATAGCTGGCTTACATTTCTTATCAGCTGTTTGGCTTTCTCTTCCCCTTTCTCATATTGCTGCAGAAGTTCGTTCACAAGCGCATCCGGATCGGGGTCGCTAGAGATCTCTTTCAGTAGTTTGCTGAACAGATCAGGATATTTGCCTTCGAGTTCTGCTGCAATTGAAACCCATTCATCAAGCTCTGTTTTCAGTTTCGAAAGATCATCGTTCCCTGCATCGACCTCTTCCAAGGACTTTATTCTCTTCTTCAAACTTTGAATCTGAACAAGACAAGTGGTAACGCTGTAGATCTGTCCGATGAAATGATCCGGTTTCCCTTTGACATCAGGCATTCCTAGCTTGCTGAATCCATAAGCGATTATCGCAGTTTGCCGTCCGGTGTCGTCAATATAGTAGTGCCTAACAACGCTATGCCCCCGAGCTTTCAGGATCCGAGCCAGAGCGTCTCCGAGAGCAGGATTTCTAGCCTGCCCGATATGTATGGCATGAATAGGGTTCACACTAGTGTGTTCAACCATTATCCTCTTGGGTTCCTCCACTTTCACAAAACCATATCGATCCCCAAGGTTGTTCGCAGACTCCAAAATCTCCTTCGTCGCTCCCGAATAGTTGAGGTGAAAGTTCAAATATCCTGAGCCGCCCACTTCAACTCTCTCTACCCACTTGGCTTGCGATATATCGACTACTTGAACCAACTCTTTTGCTAACTCTAGTGGAGGCTTCCTCAATTCTTTCGAGAGCTCAAAACAGATTGAAGATGCAAGTTCGCCGAACTCAAGTGTGGGCGGGATCTCAAGCTTAAGTAGAATGTCTGCATAATTGGGATCTAGGCTCACCAAGGCTTTTCTAAGTAGAGCCTCACATTCTTTCGCAAATTCCCCAAAGGGGTTCTCGATCAAGTGTTGCTTCTCCATGTTCTTGGCGGGCTCGGTGGGATTCGAACCCACGATCTCCGGCTCCGGAGGCCAGCGTCTTCATCCTGACTAGACTACGAGCCCGGAATCTACCGCATATTCTAGACTATTTGAACTATTAAGTTCGTTTCTCCGCTTCTTCACTTGATAAACTCTATGCCAGCAACCGATTAAGAACGAAACTGTCGACACTCTTTCTATTTCGAATTTCTGCGCAGAGAGAACAGTCAGTCTTAAATTCCGACTTTTCTAACCTAAACGTTTGTCGAGGTCTTCCGAATGGTTGAAAGAAAGAGAATTTGGATTGCGAGAGACTACATGAAGTGCAGTGGATGTAGAAAATGTGAAGTAGCCTGTTCTTTGTTTCATGAGAAAAAGATCTGGCCTGAGGCTTCCAGGATCAGAGTCTTCATGTTGATTCCTGGGGCGGAGATCCCTCACTTCTGCGCTCAATGCCACGACCACCCATGTGTTGAATCCTGCGCGTACAATGCTATGTCTGTAAGCGAAACCACAGGGGCTATATTGGTGGATAAGGAGAAGTGCACGGCCTGCGGCGCATGTATAACTGCATGCCCAGGAAGAATTCCCCATTTGCATCCGACCGAGAACTACGCGTTAATTTGCGATCTCTGCGGTGGAGATCCTCAATGCGCAAGAGTCTGCCATGAGGGAAGATGGGATGCTTTATGGATCGCTGAAAGGCATGCTGACTTTGAATGTTCTTGGGGGCTGTATGCGCGTAGACCTGAAGAGATACTGAAGGACTTGGTCGTTAACCTGTTTGGAGAGAAAGGGAAGGAGTTGATCTGAGATGCGTGGATACGCGGGGAAATTCCTACAAGTCGATCTCTCAGCTGAGAGGACTGAAGATCTCGTATTTGATGAGAGCGTTCTCAAACAATATATAGGAGGGAGAGGGCTGGCGACGAAGATTCTATGGGATAGACTGGGTGACCGATGGGAGACAATTGACCCACTTGGACCTGAGAACATACTTCTTGTTTTGACAGGCCCATTGACAGGATTCTTCCCAGGAGGAAGAGTCTGCGTGTCCGGGAAATCTCCTCAGAGCAACGGCATAGTAGGTTCAACCATAGCTGGTGAGTTTGGGATAGAGCTCAAATGCCAAGGCTACGACGGCTTGATAATCTTGGGCAAAGCTCCTAGACCAGTTTACATATCCCTCCTAGAGTCTCAAGTTGAGCTTAAAGATGCAAGCCATCTGTGGGGGAAGGATGGAAAAGAGACTCTAAAGACGCTGAACAGGGAAGTGATACAGGAACTCGAGAGGAGAAAGCCTAGTTATGGTGAATGGAGAGAACCGGCGGTACTCTACATAGGTCCAGCTGGAGAAAAAAAATCAAGAATAGCGGCGGTGATGGCGAAATGGACGCATGCAGCAGGATATGGCGGGTATGGAGGGGTTATGGGTTCCAAGAATGTAAAGGCATTGGTCGCGAAAGGAACAGGACCATTGCCGGAAGTTGCTGACATGGACAAAGTGGAAAGGCTGATAGATAAGGTATCTAAAGCATCCTACGCAAGCGACGGATTGAGGCGGTGGGGAACAGGATATGGAGGCTACGAGGTTGGAGCTCGCCTCAGTTCAGAGCCTGTCAGAAACTGGCAGTCCGAATGGCATAATGAAAGAACCTTCGGCGTGGACAGGTTCGAGGAGAGAGTTTGGATAAAGAGGTATTGGGGCGACTTCGGATGCCCAACGACCTGTCTCAAGCTTGCTATGCCTAAAACAGGGCCTTTCAAAGGAGCCATAGGTGATAATCCGGACTATGAGTTGCAAGCATACATAGGGACAAACCTAGGCATCTTCACTCCAGAAGAAAGTGTGTATCTTTCAACCGTCGTGGATGATCTGGGGTTTTGCGGCATACAATGCGGAAATGTACTTGGATTCGCTGGAGAACTCTATGAGAGAGGCATCTTGACAAAGGAGGAGCTGCATGGCATAGATTTGAAGTGGGGAGACGCAGACGCGTTCGCCGCTCTGGCTAGGAAGATCGCTGATAGAGAAGGGATCGGCGACATACTTGCAGAAGGAACTCATAGGGCGGCAGTCAAAATCGGCGAGATGAAGAAGAAAGATCTTTCGCAGTACGCGGTTCAAGTAAAGGGTATAGGCGTAGGCGCCCACGGGAATAGAAGCGGATTAGACTACACAAACGAGATATGCTACGCATGCTCCGTTCAAGGTGGAGACCACACATCAATAGCCCAGCTTCCACTTACGGGTGGGAATAGTGAGCTCTCAATAATTCTTCACGACTCAGGAGTATACTGCTGGTTCAATGTTTATGCGCTGGCCGCTGGCTTTCCTGAAGTATGGGAATTCTTCAGAGCTGTCACGGGTTGGGAAATGACTCCTGAGGAATGGTATGGGACTACTGTGCGCAGAATACTGCATATTCAGAGAGCTGCGTTACTGCTGGGCGGCCCAGACCTCAAATGGAAACCTATGATACACGATGATAATCCAGCTAGGTTCTACGAACCCTTGCCATCAGGACCAAAGGCTGGGCAGACAGTAGACAGAAAGGAGTTCGAAGACATGAAGAAGGATTACTATGAGGCTGTCGGATGGGATGAGAACGGCGTACCAAAGTCCGAAGAACTCAGATCGCTCGACTTGGCCGATGTGGAAAGAGTCTTGAAAACGAAATTGAAGACATGAATCCGTCAAAGCGAAGCTAGCGGGAGGCCAAGGTCTCCGTGGACGAAGACTGGAAACCCGCGTAAGGTATGGCGTGACGCACGTTCGGAAGATCAACACCCTATTTCCTTCTGCAAATGCTAAATATTACTGAACCGCGATAACAGAGTTGGTGGCACAATATGGTTTGGAGAGAACAGAATTGGAAAGCGCAAACGAAGTTTTGAAAACTATTGATAAGAAAAGGACAGAGATTATTGATTTGTTACGGGAGCTCGTCACTGTTCCTAGTGTTGACGAAAGTGGACCGCCCGAGAAACAAATCCAGAGAGTCGTGGCAAACGCCCTTAAAAAAATCGGATGCTCAGTCGATGTTTGGGAACCAGACCTCAATATACTAAAGAAGCATCCAGCTTATGTCCCAATACGAAAGCACTTCAAAGGACGGCCGACAGTAGTCGGCGTTCTAAGAGGATTAGGAGGAGGCAGATCGATTGTACTCAACGGTCATGTGGATGTTGTGACCCCGGAGCCTCTGGCGCGATGGAAATACGATCCTTGGGGTGGTGAGATACATCAAGGCAGAATGTATGGAAGAGGCGCGTCCGACATGAAAGGAGGCGTCGCATCCATGATAGCCGCCGTCGAATGCCTCGTAGAAGCAAACATTCAACTGAAAGGAGACGTTATTCTCGAAAGCGTACTAGCTGAAGAGAGTGGCGGTGACGGAACGTTAGCTTGCCTGTTGAGAGGATATCGTGGAGACGCTGGAATCGTAACCGAACCCACCGGACTAGAATTGCAGCCAGCTCACAGAGGAGGTAGATTCTTCAAGATCTCCATACAAGGGAAGGCGGCTCATGCAGGAGTAAGATACGAAGGCATCAACGCCATAGAACTAGCTATGAAGATCTACAACTCTTTGACAAGACTTGAAGAAGCAAGGCGAATTTCGCGAAAACACGCATTGTTCGATCGATATCCGATTCAGGTACCTCTGAGTGTTGGAATCATGAAAAGCGGAGAATGGCCTTCCACGGTTCCCGATAAAGCTACTCTCGAAGGAACGATAGAATGTCTACCGAATGAAGACATAATTGAGGTCTCTAAAGATCTAGAAGCTTGTGTGCAACAAACTGCGCAAGACGATAAGTGGATGATGTTGAATAGGCCCATCGTTGAGTGGCCGGGACTATGGTCTGAATCCTCCGAGATACCTTCCGATCACCCAATTGTGAAAACGGTCGAGGAGTCTTTCAAGTTTGCGATTGGCATGAAACCAGTCGTATCAGGATTTCCGGCCGGTTGCGACGCTAGAATACTAACAAGATACAGTGAAACTCCTTCTTTAATTTTTGGACCCGGCTCCTTAGAACAAGCCCATGCAGCCGACGAGTTCATTCAGGTAGATGAAGTGATAACGTCAACAAAGGTAATCGCTCTAAGTGTACTGGAATGGTGTTCTACGTGATCATTTGGTGAACAATGAGATCCGAAAATCAATGCTTCCGCCGGTCATGGAGCCGAACCAACCCGCGAAGATGTCCACCTTACCGAAAGTGAATGAAGAACGCATTTGAAAAGGGTGTAACCCTTAAAGACAAGCTTGAGCACTGGTTAGTACTTTCGGATTGGGCGAAGAAAACTTTAATCTTCTGCTGTCGAAAGAATAGACGACAAGAATCGGGTGAGAGACTATCGCGAACGGTTTTCAGACGGTATCTCTATTTCGCCGTCTTGGTTCCCTTTAATCTTCGGGGCAGCAGTAGCGATCGCGGCATGCGCTTGCACCACCATGAGCATCACGATCAGCAACTTAAGGGCGCGTCAAATGTTACGTGATAATAGAATACGGTTCCAAAGTGATATATACCAACTTTCACAACAAGAGACAGTGTGATCTGGATGCGCGTTCTGGTTTTTGCGGCACATAAGGATGATGAATCAATTGGAATGGGAGGAACGATCTACAAACACGCCCAAAGAGGTGACGAAGTCTCTGTTGTCTTCCTTACGACTGGTGGGGCCTCTCCTGGAACTATGGGATTAGACGCTGATCCCGCGGAAGTTGTAGAAGTGCGAAGCAAAGAAGCACGGGACGCCTGCAGGGTACTCGGGGTGAAGAACATTGATTTCCTAGATTTCAAGGATCAGTTCCTCTACCTAAACGAACAAACATGTTCAGAAGTAGGAAAGATTATTCGACGGCATAGGCCGGACAGAATCTACGTGCTCCACGGAGACTCTGCAATAGACGAAATCGACAACTTGGATCATACAAATACCTACAAGATCGTGAATAGAAGTGTGATAATGGTGATGCGCGCCGAACTCCTAGAGCTTGGAACAGAACCGTGGAACACAAAAGAAGTCTTTGCGTACGAGTTACCATTGGTTCCGATGCACGCACCGACATCGTATGTCGACATAACCGACGTTATGGAAAAAAAGTTAGAGGCACTTGGAAAGTACGAGTCGCAGGTGGGCTGGTTTGGGTTCGAGGAAACTGTCAAAGGGTTCAATCGATGGCGTTGGCACATGGTTTGGAGCGGGTCGCAGAGCAAACAGGGACCGGTCGGATATGCTGAAGCATTTAGAGCTGTACGAATATTCGACATACTATAAGTTGATAAAAACTAGTCAGGGCATTGCCTCTAGTGAATATTTCCGTGATCCACGTGAACACGTCTGACGGTTTTCTTGCTTCTCTCTCGGGTCACGGAAGGAGAAGGTCCCACAATTTTAACATTGCCAAGGTTCATTCCGACCCCATCAACTCGGCGATCAAGTGGATCTCGTATCCGTGGACGTATTTCCTCAATCTTAGGAACAACTAAAACCCTAAACAACTCATCCAGAGACGGCCTTCCACCTCGATCCATATAGAGACGAAGCCATCCTAAGAAAGTCAACTTCGAATACGCCTAAAGATTAATAAATCGAGTGAGTCGACTCAGTTTTTTGGAGGTTGATTGATTTGGAGAGGATTGGTGTTGCTTTAATCGGCGCTGGCTGGTTTGGAGAGTTTCACGCCCAAGTAATATCTGAGAATCCCGTGGTATCTTTCAAGGCCGTTGCCGACGTGAACGAGGCTAGAGCGAGAGAGTTAGCAGAAAAGTATGGTGCGGCCGCGTGGTATGGAGACGTCCAGAACATGTTGAGAAGTGAGGATATCGAGGCTGTGACGATAGCCACTCCTGAGCAGCATCATAGGGGTCCGGCAGTGGCGGCTGCAGAAACGGGCAAACATATTCTTTTGGAGAAGCCTATCGCTCCTACACTAGAGGATGCAGATGCGATAATCAACGCTGCTAAGAAGGCTAAAGTGAAACTTCAGATCGGATATGAGCTCAGATTCGACCCAAGATACGCTCAAGCAAAGTATCAGATTGATGCCGGGGCACTGGGAGAAGTCCTCTCTATCTATATGAGGAGGAACACGTCGATAGTTACACCGAAGCGGGTAGGGAAATGGAGCCACCCCTTGTTCTACATGGCAGTTCATGACTTTGACATGATGAGATGGTATGTTGGCAGCGAACCTCGAACAGTCTACGCTCAGTCGGAGAACAAAGTCCTGTCCAAATTGGGATTGCAATACCCTGACTTGATGTGGGCGATATTCAAGTTCAAGGACGAGGCAGTCGGAGTCACGGAGACGAACTGGGTTCTCCCTGAGAATTTTCCCTCCGGGATCGATGGCAGGATGAACGTCATAGGAACACGTGGCGCGGTATGCGTTGACGTTATGGATCAGGGCTTGCGCGTTGTTTCAGAGAAGGGATTCCAGATGCCTGACACGTTGCACTGGCCCGTGATACATGGGAGACTGATGGGAGACTTGAGGGAAGAATTCATTCACTTCATTGACTGCATCATGAAGAACAAGGAGCCGATCGTTACAGGCATCGACGGAAGAAGATCCCTTGAGATGGCACTGGGTGTCAAGAAATCCTTAGAAGAAGAGAAGATCGTCACATTTCCGCTCTAGACTAGCCTGCAAACTTCCTCTCTCTTTTTCTTCGTGTTGAGATGAGCGAGACAAACTTTGTAATATTTGGCATTTCAAACCGTGTATGATTATAAATGTTACCGCAAGAATTGTTGACTGAGGCCCTACGCTGGATCAATTTCTGAGACCGTTCTGGCAATAGCCTTCTTAACTCATCCCTGCCGTGACCGTGCTGTGATACTGTATTGTTAGGGAAGCGGGTGAATACCGGAAGAGGCTGAGCCTCTTAGAGCACGCGCTGAAAAAGGCTCGAGTCTGAAGAAATTCAAGCATCAGGTGTCTTCCATTTTTGGAAGATTAGGTTCTGATGCGCCGCCTACATCTGTCAATCTTTCCGAATCCTTTCAATTGTTCAATGATTTTTCGGCGATCAACCTAAACTTGTAGAAACTAGTGAAACCTAGAATCTGCACATTCTGGCGGGGTAAGATCATCCATATCTTGTGTAGCGATCAAGCCTCCAACTCGGGATTGTATACACGTTCTAATCAAGCTGAACAAGAGGACGCATCGCTACCAGATACTCAGCGAAGACGCACTAAAAGCCAAGTATCGAGAATACATCAGAACCGAAAACCGAAAGTTTTTTCTTCAGTGTATTATATTGCCTCAAAGAGATTTACCGAATCGCAGAGGTGAGTCGCGATGTTTAGTTATGCCGGCAATATCCTGCGAGTTGATCTCACCAAACAACGCCTACGAATGGAGCCTATCCCTAAGAAAGATTTGAGGAAGTACCTTGGGGGCAGGGGACTGGCGGCGAAGATACTGTTCGATGAGTTAAAGCCTGGCATAGATCCACTAAGTCCGGAGAACAAGCTTATCTTCGCCACGGGTCCCCTTACAGGTCTTACTTTCCCCGCAAGCGCCAAGTACGGAGTCATTGCCAAGTCCCCGTTGACTGGTGCGTGGGGCGAAGCTTACGCCGGCGGATTCTTTGGTCCTGAGCTAAAGCATGCAGGATATGACATGGTTATTTTTGAGGGAAGAGCGGAAAGTCCAGTCTTCCTGTGGATTCACGAGGGAGAAGCCGAGATACGGGATGCGAGATATCTTTGGGGGAAGGTAACAGGCGAGGTTCAGACGGCGATAAGAAGGGAAGTCAAGGATGAACACGCTCTAGTCGCCAGCATTGGCCCGGCAGGTGAGAACCTAGTCAGGTACGCCACTGTGATGAGTGATATCATTCACGCTCTTGGAAGATGCGGCATGGGAGCTGTGATGGGCTCAAAGAAGCTCAAGGCGGTAGCAGTTCGAGGTTCCAAGAAGATCAGGCTTTATGACGAAGACGCTTTCAAGAAACACGCAAAGAAAGCGTACAAAGATCTATCTGACTTCCGACTGACGAGAGGGTGGGGGATTCCGTTCACCCATGGGAGCTCCGGCAACCTCGCTGCCTTGAATGAGAGCGGTCGCCTGCCCACTCAGAACTTCAGGCGCGCTACGTTCGAGGGAGCACAGAAGATAACTGGGGAGACTATGACAAAAGAGATTCTGATTGGCAGAGAATCCTGTTATGCTTGCGGGCATGGATGCAAACGTGTCACACAGGCCAAGGAACCCTACGATGTTGACCCCTCATATGGCGGCCCAGAATATGAGAGCATGGCCGCACTAGGTTCCTTCTGCATGAACGACAATCTGGTTTCCATAGCGAAGGCAAACGAACTTTGCAATAAGTACGGATTAGACACGATTTCAACGGGCGTCAATATTGCCTTTGCAATGGAATGTCACGAGAAAGGCTTGATCAAGAAGGAACAAACCGAAGGCCTAGACTTGAGCTGGGGAAATGATCGGACGATAGTCTCACTAATCGTGAAGATAGCGCACAGGGAAGGCCTCGGTGATCTATTGGCTGAAGGTGTGAAAAAAGCATCGGAAAAAATTGGAGGTGAAGCACCCAAGTATGCAATGCACGTGAAGGGACTAGAGCTTCCGATGCACGAGCCGAGAGGAAAGAAAGGTGTTGGCTTATCCTACGCAACGACCCCCAAAGGCGGTGATCAGACCGAGGAATTTCATGACGACTCTTACGAAGATGACCGCAACATGGCCCCTGAGATCGGCCTCGTTCCAACGCTTATTCGAAACAGATTCCATACAGGGCCCGATAAGGCGAGATGCGTGATTATAGGCCAAAATTGGTGGTCACTCTATCACACACTAGTGCTCTGCTTATGGGGGCACTACCCTATGGGATCGTCGATAAACAATCTAATCAGTGCAGTATCTTCGGCAACTGGTTGGGAGGTTACACCAAGTGAGCTCATTGAGGTTGGAGAGAGAGTTTGGAATCTCTGCAGGGTGTTCAATATCCGAGAGGGAATGACTCGGAAGGATGATACGCTGCCAGAAAGGTTCACTGAACAGCTGACCAATGGGGTTTGCAGGGGAGAATCTATTTCGAAAGAAGTTCTGCAAAAACTACTAGACTACTACTTTGAGTTTAGGGGATGGGATGTGGAAACAGGTATACCCACGAGAGAAAAGCTTGAGGAACTAGATCTAGGATACGCTGCAGATGAACTCCAAAGACTAGGGAAGCTCTAGATGGACAAAGTCAACATCGCGGTGATAGGTGGAGCTTTCTCAGAGAATTTCACACTCGCACCTTCTCAGAAGACACGCGCATAAATCTGAAGCTATCATGGATGCTAGAGAAGAAAGACTTAAAGAGGTCACGACTAGGTACGGAGCTAAGACACAGAGACGCTCACTAGATGCTTCGAAAGAAGGAAGTCGATGCGGTTTCGATCGCGACGCCGGAACAGTTCTGCGGTGAGCCGGCGGAGGCTACGAAGCATACCGTTCTCTTGCCGGTAGGCGATATTGGGCATCCGAGAGCTGGATGAACATGCACCTATCGATCAGGCCAGGGAGTCTTGCAAGGTCTACCTAGGCACCGCTATGGACTATGTGGAGTGACATAAGCCGTAGACTATTCAAAAGACTATTTTTTTCTAGATGGGTATACTATTTCTACTAGTTGAAATGCAGTATTCCTAACAATGGCTACGATTATTGTCCTTAAGCCAGTTGGCTAAATTTCTAGTTAAAAAAAGATTCGTCTTGACAACTCGCGCTTCTACTATCCAAGTTCATCTTAAACAATCGTTTGAGTTCTGAGGCAGTTGGCAGTATTTCGGGCGGTTTTCCACAGAGCCTCCTAGCAGTAGCGGCGTCCTTAAGTCCGTGTCCCGTTACAACGCATACAACAGCATCGGTTCTGTCTATCTTACCTGCCTCGATTAGTATCTTCAGCCCCGCTACCGACGCGCCACCAGCAGGCTCCGCAAACACTGACTCCGTTTTAGCGAGTACTTTCATTGCTTCTAGGATTTCTCGATCGGTACAAGCTTCACCGAGTCCTTTTGACTCTCTTATTGTTTCTAAAGCGTACGTTCCGTCTTGAGCATAGCCCCACAATGGGTCGGCAATTGCGGATGCTACAGTTTTGGGTTTCCCCCATTCTTCTACGTTCGCTTTCCCTTGTTGGAATGCCTTCGCTATGGGAGAGCAACCTTCCGCTTGTACTCCCACCATCGAAGGCAACCCGTGAAGAACGTCTAGTTTGTTGAGTTCTTCAAACGCCTTCCAGCTTCCGACTAGCAAAGCTCCAACGCCTATGGGAATGATAATCCAGTCAGGCTGTTTTCCAAGTTGCTCAAATATTTCATATCCAAGCGTTTTATCTCCCTCGGTTGCATACGGATTTAGGAATGTTGAAGTTACGTTGAACCAGCCATATTTACGCGTAGCAATCTTTGCAAGCTTGAAAGCGTCGCTGCATGTTCCTTTTACTGCAACAACATTCGCACCGTACATCATTATTTGAGCTACTTTTGAATGGGGAGTTTCACATGGGACAAATATGTGGCAACCCAATTCTGCTTTCGCGGCGTATGCGGAAAGGGATGCCCCAGCATTTCCGCTAGAAGATGAGGTCACCATTGTCACTCCGAACTCCTTTGCCTTTGAGATCGCAACTGCAATTGGTCTGTCCTTGAAAGAATTAGTCGGATTTCTAGTCTCATCCTTGACGTACAGATGCGCAATGCCGAGAACTCTGCCCAGTTTCGAACATCTATAAAGTGGTGTTCCTCCCTCTCCTAGAGAAACTAGCATTGAAGAATCTCTTACGGGAAGGAGCTCTTTATATTTCCATACAGATCTGACTTCTCTACGAAAGATTCTTCTGGGATCAATCTCATCTTTGAGTTTCTCATAGTCATATTGGACATCAAGAACGTTTCCGCAAGCTGCACAGTTATAATACTCTGGTTTTATCTCATGGATCTTTCCGCATTTAACGCACTTTAATTGGGTAGCGAACATACATGGTCTCCATTACAAGCTTATCTTTCGTTCACATAACGCTTTTGACGTGGTCCGAAAAAAATGATCCAAGATTTATGCATGAAGATCCGAGAAAAGAAGGAGGGGTTAAACCTAACTCAGCCCGTGTCTCTTCGAGCAGAGAATCCTTCCCAGCAAACTCGCACATACTCGGCAGATATGAGCACATGTCAAACGCGTCGTAGGGAAACTTGAGGAGACTGAACCGCAAGGAACTAGGCGACATCAGCTTGGCACTTTCTAGGGTTACCATCCACACCAGTCCATTAGCATCAACGCCAGAATTTTCGTTGCGACTACCAACTCTTCAACATCAACGTATTCATCAATTGTATGGGCCACAGAGAGACTTCCAGGCCCATATATAACTGTAGGAATCCCACTTCTATTGACGAGATGTCTCATATCACAACCGCCCATCAAACCTGAGATTTTGGCGGTTCCCTTAACTTCCTGCTGAACGCGAAGCAACGTTTGAACGAGTTCATGCGAAGGATCTATCTCAGACGGGTCTGTATCAATTAGCCACTCAATATCCGGCTTATGATCCTTCAACCACGAGTCTCCATTTGCAGAAATCGACACGCACTCTTCAATCTTCTTCTTCAAATGAGTAGCGAACCCTTTCTCGTCCGTGTAACCTGGTAGATATCGGACATCATACGCAATCACGCACTTGTCCGGGATCACATTCATAGCGTTTCCAGCTGAAATCATAGTCGGCGTGACCGATGGGCCCTGCAGTATCGGATGCCACATAGAAGCCAACCAACGCTTCTCAAGATCGGATAGCGCATCCATGATCTTCCGTGTCTTTTCGATTGCATTCACGAAGTCCCACTTCCTAGACGAATGACCAGCGAAGCCTGGGACAATCAGTCTGAGGCGCAATGCGCCTTTATGTGCAACTTGAATATCTAATGAGGTAGGCTCAGCTACTATTGCACCGTCTGCCCTGTACCCTTTGGCTACGCAAGCCAGCGTTCCATTTCCGGTAACTTCCTCATCGACAACGCTCTCAACTATCGCATCTCCTTTTAGGTCCACACCAGCCATTTGGAGGCAGCGTATTGCCATAATCGCCGCTGTGATGCCACCTTTCATATCAGCTGCTCCCCGGCCATACAAGTATCCGTCTTCGATCTTCCCAATCCAAGGATTATGTGACCATTTCTCCAAAGACCCAGGAGGCACTACATCCATGTGGCCGTTAAGGATTATGGATCTTCCTCCGCCTTTCCCCCTCTTTCTGCCAACGACATTTGGTCTACCCTCGTACCTGTGACCGGCGATGAATGCAAACCCAAATTCTTTCAATTTCTCATTATCCGGTTCAAACATGTCAACTTCGAAACCTATTCTCTCAAGCTCCCTGCCCAACCATACTTGACTGTCCTTCTCTTCACCGGTTACACTGCGAAACTCGATCATCTTCTGCAGAAAACCTATTATCACGTCCCTACAATCATCAACAACCTGAAAGACCTTTCGACGAGTCTTATCCACGGCAATATACCGCAGCTAGATTTGAGTTTCATCTTTTATAAATCTGATTCTCCCAAGCAAGTTGACACACTGTTGATCGCTGCGGTTCGAGGTAGCTGGGCAATTCGCAGTAGATGCCTCAGGTCGATTGAAAAGCAGTTCAGATATGCTTTCTTAGACGGAAACTGTCGACAGGCCCCACTAGTTTACTGCGGCCAATCAGTTGTTGACTAACCGAAGTTCTGACAACGTCACATTTGTGTACAGTTTTGACCAGGTTCGACATTAGCCGCGAAAGTATGGCATCTTCTCGCGCGGATAGGCTGAGCGGTTTCTCTTACGCATGCTTTGCAGCAAGGTAGCCGGGACGGTTGCTTCGGATCTTAGGTCTTCTCTCCCGGTACACGTCTTCGCCTGACGACCAGCGATGCTAGCACTATCAACACGGCTGCTACTATGAGAACTCCGAGTTGAACTGAGTATCTCTCAAGTATGGGCCTTTCTTCCACTAGGAACGAGAATGTAGGGCTCACGGAACCATCGTGCAAGACATCCCCTGCCCAGGCTGCGGATACACCCCAGCTACCGGCGACGTCAGGCGCGTATGAATCCACGTACTCTCCTTCCGTAGCTGTCACCGTTCTCTCAACACGTGTGCCGTCTGGCCTCACGTATGTGAGAACGATTGTGGCGGCCGATGGGAGTGGTCCTTCGACCCCGGATAGAGTGCCCCTGACTGTGAGTTGCTCTCCGATCTTAACTGATTGTGATGAACCAGAGCATGTGATGCTAGTCAGAGTCTTGAGTGCAATGATCAGCTTCGGTCTGACATCCGGACTAGCTGTTCTCGACCAGAACCAGAATCCTCGGGTCGGATAGTGATCCTCAATCTTTACCGCAAGTGCTAACTCTCTTGCTGGAAGCGCCTTGATAACGGCTGTTTTCACGTCAAGACTCTGCCATCCGGTCTTGTCCATTACTACTGTTGTAGGTTCAGGATCCATTGGGGGTAGCAGCAACCATTCAGCATCCGTTTCTCTCCATGAAGTGTTAAGGCATCTGTAGACGCCTACCCTGTAAGGCTCCTCTAAATCGTAGACGTTAATCTTCAGTTCGGCTGAAGCCACTTTGGCATCTCTCGGAACGCTTGACAGGTCGAATTTGAGGAAGCTTATCATGAGCTTCCATGGGTGGACGGAACCTGTCTCTTCCTCCTCAATGCCGCCGACTTTGTCGCATACTCTCAGATACTCAAGATCGCCATGAACATACAGTTTGTAGACCTCAGCCATACCTACGATGTAGGCATCCTCCGTCGGCTGCAACTCTATCACGCCGGTTTGGCCCTCGACACTGTTTGCGCGTAAGGGTATCCATAAAGAAACTATCAAAAGTAGGAGAACGGTGTAGCGTCTTTTTTTGAACATACCCTTTACCGATTGTTCGTATGGCTAGCTCACTATTTAGGCGTTACCTAAGTCAGTAGCATCGACCTCTGTCCCTGTCGGTCAAACGATAAGGGGCGTTCACAGGCACGCAGAAAGCCGCGTAAAGGCGGATTTACGAAAATTAATTCCAAAATATCATTCAGTTCAGACTCAAATTCTATAGCTCGATCGATTCCAGTTCCTTACCAGTGGAGAAGTGATCTGTTGGTTCGTAGGCGCCAGTTCCCTGAGCGAGCAATCCTCCTCAGAGGAGTGGCAGTTGCAGTCGGTGGTGCTGGCTATTCAGTTCAGTGGAACATTGTCGATGTTACACAGCATCACTTGAACCGCGTCCCGCCGATAGACGGGTCGGTTAGGATCTCCGTCTTATCCGACTTTCACACGTTCCGTTGCTTCGTCGCACCGGAAGAACTCGATCAACCGTCATCATACCGAAAGAGTTGGAGCATACGATCATGCGTATCAAAGATTCTAGGATGGGATTTTGCCAGTTAGTCTCGGACGGACGTAGCGCTCCAAATTCTCCTAGGAGTTCGATCCTCTGCCGCTAGGGCACATAAATAGGTCCTCGACTTCGCCTCCTCCAACTAGGTTCGATATGACACGCGCGAGTTTGAGCTAGAGCTCGAACATCATGATACTCATGCGTAAACTCGCGTTCATCTGTGCTCGCGGATCAGACAGCTTCAGCGAATCTTCCGCTTGGAGCTATAGCCCTGTATGTGAATGGTATATTCTGACACCTGATTCTAGGTCCTAGACCCGTTTCTCTCGTTTCTCGAACGAAATGTTGCACGCGAGCGCGATCTTCATCCATCCGCTCTTCTTGATGTAGTTGCGACCTGCTATCGGCATATAGTCGTTGTATACCTCTAGCTACGACGGTAGCCCTAGTCGTAGTCGACATCATTATGAAAGAGAGACTATGGGAAAGAGCGCAAAAGATGGGAGACCGCTTCATAAAGGGTTGGAGAGAACTGGCTGACAAGTACAAGATCATTGGACGCGTCGATGGTAGAGGCTTATTCATAGGAATAGAGCTTGTTGAAGATAAGAAGACGAAAGAGCCAGCGGCTAATAAAAACAGGATCTTGCAGATGGAATGCTTCAAAAGAGTGCTGCTCTACGAGCGCGCCGGGTACTATGGGAATAGAATAAACTTGATGCCACCGCTAGCTATTGATGAAAAGGAGATCGATAGATCACTTGAGATTTTCGATCAAGCATTTAAAGTGGTCAGCAAATAGAAGACCATCTCTTCCCACTTTTTCGAACTCTATTCTTATGAGCTTTGGAAACCGACCGACATTCCCAGGTTAAGTTTCAACAGATACATTAGGAAACGCAAAATGTGAAATACATCAACGTGCGTCATATTAGCCGTTGGGTGCTTTGATATTGAGCTACTCGACAGATGAGCTGTTGAAGATAAGCAAAGAGCATGTAATCTATGGTTGGGACCACAACCCGACCATATTCACAGAGGGCAAAGGCGTAATACTGAAGGATATTAGCGGTAAGGAATACCTCGACTGCACTTCCCAAGCTTGGTCAGTCAATATAGGGCACCAACACCCTAAACTCATTAAAGCGACGAAAGACCAGATTGATAAGCTGATTCACATAGTGCCTGTATTCGACCATCCAGCCAGACTCGTCCTAGCCAAGAAGCTTGCTGACATAGCTCCAGGCAACCTAAAGAAGTCGTTGTTTACAACGAGCGGCTCTGAAGCCGTAGAGGGGGCTATTCTTGTAGCTATGAAATACTCGAAGGCTCAAACGATCTTAACTCTATACCATGGATTTCACGGAAGAACTATGTTCGCTAGGGCCGCAAGTTATCTCAATCAACAGAAGATTGGCTTCGAACGATTCTCAGTAGGCTTCCCAAGAGTTCCAAACTTCTACTGCTATAGATGCTATTTCGGTTTGACTTATCCTGAGTGCGCTCTGGAATGCGCGAGGTTCATCGACACAGCGCTTGAACATATGGCTGACGGAAAGATGGCGGGGCTCATAGTTGAACCAGTACAAGGAAACGGAGGTCAAATAGTACCTCCGAAAGGCTACTTGAATGAGTTGCGCAAGATCTGCAATGACCACAATGTACCTCTAATATTTGATGAAGTGCAAACAGCCTTCGGCCGATGCGGCAGAATGTTCGCAGCCGACTACTACGGGGTGGCGCCCGACATAATGGCTATCGGGAAGGCCTTTGGAAGCGGCTTCCCCATTGGCGGCGTACTTACAAGGTATAAGTTCAACCTTATAGAGCCAGGGGACTTCCAGTTCACGCATACAGCGCATCCTGTCTGCTGCGTAGCCGCATCAACCACAATAGACATTTTGATCGATGAGAAGCTACCTGAAAATGCAGCTGAAATGGGCGGGTACTTTACCGAGCGCCTAAACGAGCTTGCCAACAAATATGAGATAATAGGCGAGGTTAGAGGCCCAGGTCTCAATATCGGGATCGAATTTGTTAAAGATAGCAAAACGAAGAAAAGAGCTGTAGCTGAAGCTCAACAGTTTGTGAACAAGGCATTCAAGAAAGGAGTGATATTCGGCCTTTCAGGCGTTGGTGGAACAGGTAATGTGGTTAAAGTGAAGCCGCCATTGTGTATCGCTGAGGAGGAAGCTGAGAATGCGATCGAAATCTTCGAAACAACCTTAAAAGAAATTCAATAGAGTCATTTTCACGTCTCCTAGAAGAGGAAGAACTACCATGGCAAGAGCAGTTGCTACAACGATAGGCGGACAGTCAGCATTGATTCTGAAGGAAGGAGCCAGTCGAACGACAGGTCGAGGTGCTCATCTCTTGAACATAGTGGCGGCGAAAGCCGTCTGCGAGGTCGTTAGGTCAACTTTAGGCCCAAGGGGCATGGATAAGATGCTTGTGTCTGCGATGGGAGAAATAACAGTAACGAACGACGGGGCAACTATACTGAAGCAGATGGATGTTCAACATCCTGTAGCCAAGATAATTGCGGAAGTTGCTAAGACGACTGATAAAGAGGTTGGGGACGGAACAACATCTGCGGTCATCTTAGTAGGTGAGTTGTTGAGGAAGGCTGAAGATTTGCTGAAGAGAAACGTGCACCCCTCCACAATCATTAATGGCTACATAAAGGCTGCTGAACAATGCATCAAGCTGTACCATGAAGCAGCCCTTCCAGTCAAGTCCATTGATAGAGAGACTCTGAAGAAGGTTGCCAGCACGGCGATCGCAACGAAGATTCTCTCTGAACACGGCGAAAAGCTTGCCGAGATCGGCGTCGATGCCATCCTCGCGATAGCCGAGAAGACGCACGGCGTATACAACATCGATGTCGACAACATCAAGGTCGATAAGAAGCCTGGAGAGTCACTATCGGAAACCAACCTTGTGAGCGGGGTAATCGTGTGCAACGAGGTAGCGCATCCTGACATGCCCAAGAAACTAGAGGATCCTAAGATAGCACTATTGGAAGAGGACCTCGAAGTTAGAAAAACGCAGTTCGACGCGAAGATCAATATCTCATCCCCTGAGAAGATGAAACAGTTTCAAGAGGCCGAAACTAAGATGCTGAATGAAAAATTTCAGAAGATCGTGGACTCTGGAGCAAATGTGATTATTAATCAGAAAGGGATAGACGACGTTTTACTGCACTTCCTAGCCAAGCGACAGATCTTGGCGGTTAAGAGAGCAAATCACTTAGATATGCTCAAACTCGCGAAGGCTACCGGAGCGAGGATCGTGACAAAGATCGACGACCTCTCGCCAGAACAGCTCGGACACGCAAAGGTTGTTGAGGAGAGAAAGATCGCAGGTGATAAGTGGGTTTTCGTCGAAGGATGTGAGAACCCGCGAGCAGTGACAGTTCTGATAAGAGGGGGGACGAAGAATGTAGTAGAAGAGGCGGAGCGAGCTATTCATGACATCTTCTGCGTGGTTCGAGACGTTGTCATCTCCCCGAAGATCGTTGTCGGAGGCGGCGCCGTCGAGACGGAGGTGTCATCCGAACTGCGACGCTGGGCTGAGAGATATTCAGGGAAAGAGCAACTTGCGATGTTAGGATTCGCTGAAGCAATTGAGTCGATTCCAATAGCACTGGCTGAGAACGCGGGAATGAACCCTATTGACGTGATGACGGAGCTCAGGTCAAAGCATAAGAAGGGCGATAGATGGGCTGGAGTAGATGTACGCCGTGGAAGAGTGGAGGATATGAGAAAACTAGATGTCTTTGAGCCGCTAGCTGTGAAAGAGCAAATCGTGAAATCTGCTAGCGAAGCCGCTTCGGTGATTCTGAGGATTGATGACATTATCGCGGCTGCGAAGCAGAAAGAGTCTCCGCCGAGGCCCAGATACCCGGCTGGTGCACCACCGTTAGAACGTGAGAACAGGGAACCTGCATATATGTGAAGCGGGCTTGCGACCTAGCATCTTCGGTCAAAGTGCAGCCTTCTATTAGTTGACCAATCTTCTTCAACGCTCTGATTACGCCTTCAGACATCTGTTACACAACGTCTCTTTTTTCTCTAGGAAGATAAATCTGTGGAGAAAGGACGTATATCCGAGAGTTGACGAGTCCCGGACCGACGAGGATCCTTAGGTTTCTCGACGAATCTTCCGACGCGATCGCCTTGCCCCAGCTCTACGACTCCCCGTACTCTAGAGGATAGTAACCTATCGGTAGCATGGGCTTCGACATGACAAAATCGTAAGATATTAACAAAAAGGCGAGAAGAAGAAAAAGATTGTGCTTAGGTGTTATAATGAATCTGGCGCTCTTTCATGCTTTAGCCTTATTGAAAGCGTCATCTTCTTAATATGAGCGTTGTGCTTTATAGTACGCATTTCTCAGTTTTTCTGTCGAAGACATGCATTCTCTCCTTATTTATCGTCATCCAGACTTTGTCTCCCATCCTTCCAGGAAAGGTGGGGTCTGTCACCGCCTTGACGATCTCGTCGCCGAGCTTCAGATCAACGACTATCTCTTTTCCAAGCGGCTCTAACGCGTAGACTTCTACCTCGATGCTCTCAAATGGTCGCTCCCTATAGACCGAGATGTCTTCTGGTCTTACGCCAAGTGCCAGTTCAGAACCGGTGGCTCTCTCCTTTAGTGTTCTCACTACGTCTGCGCCTATTGGCAGCGAGAACATCGCTGTCTCGAGCCTTCCTTCTCCATCATTCATCTTGAGAGAGCAGTCGAAGAAGTTCATTGGTGGGGTTCCGATGAATCCGCCGACGAATATGCTTAAAGGCTTGAGGTATGTCTCGAGCGGGGATCCGACTTGTTGAACCTTTCCTAGGTCGATGATGGCTACTCTATCAGCCATTGTCATAGCTTCTACTTGATCGTGGGTGACGTAGACAGCTGTAGTCCCTAGAGACTTCTGTAGTCTGATGAGTTCTGTCCTCATCGGCACTCTTAGCTTAGCGTCTACATTTGACATTGGCTCGTCAAGTAGGAAGACCTTAGGCTTCCTGACTATTGCCCTAGCCAATGCCACTCTTTGTCTCTGTCCGCCGCTTAGTTCATGGGGTTTCCTCTTCAGGAGATCCTTGATCCTGAGCATACCCGCTGCGTACTCAACTCTCTTGTTTATCTCGTCCCTAAGCATCTTCCTAACCTTCAGGCCGAAGGCTATATTGTCAAAGACGTTCATGTGTGGGTAGAGGGCGTAACTCTGGAAGACCATCGCGACATCTCTCTTCTCCGGAGGCATCTTGTTTACGAGCAGGTCATCAAAGTAGATCTCTCCAGACGTTTCACGTTCAAGTCCTGCTATGAGGTTGAGTATTGTGCTCTTTCCACCGCCGGATGGACCGAGTAGCACGAAGAACTCCTTGTCGTTGATCTCCAAATCTACGTGGTCGACTGCCGTAACCTCTCCAAATTTCTTAAACACATCTTTAAGGACTACCTTCACCAACTTCTATCTTCTTCTCCTATGCTCCAACCACTGTGACGGGGTCCACAATTCTTAGCTGTGTAATATACTTTTGGAATATCATAGCTATTATGATAGGCGGGATTATGGCAATGGTGTTTGCCGCAGACATCAACTCGATCTCGGCCCACTGATAGAACATGGATGCCAACGCTGGCGGAATCGTCTGAGCTGGGCTTCCGCCTGCGAGAATCCAAGCGAACATGAATTCGTTCCAACTTATGAGGAACGCCAGCATGGTGCAAGATGCGATTCCAGGCCTTGCCATAGGCAACACGACTTTTAAGAACGCTTGGAAACGGGTGCAACCGTCTATCCTTGCCGCTCTTTCCGTCTCTACCGGCAATGTGGCGAAGAACCCCATAAGGACCCACGTGATAAGCGGAACGGTGATGCTCAAATAGATCAAGATCATCCCAAGATGGGTCCCAACAAGGCCTAGCATAAAGTAGATGAGGAAGTATGGCACAAGTATCGAAACTGGCGGCAGAGACCTAGAGCCGATCAGAAGGAATAGGAGCTTGTTCTTATGAGCAAAGCCAATTCGGCCGAAAGCATATCCGGCAGGGCTCGCCAACGCTATAGTTAACAGGGTGACGGGAACGGCTATCATGAAGCTATTCAATAGTCCTCCAGTAATGTAGACAGAGTGCCCTCCCCCGCGCGTCAGCTCAGCACCTGTCTTAGGATCGTAGGTTGGGTAGCCAAAGGCTCTCAGGTAGTTGTTAGGAGTTGGATCTTGTGGAAACAGATGAGCTGGAACCGCGAATATCTCAGCCGGAAACATGAAGGACATATTCAGTAACCAATAGATCGGCAGTAGACTCCATATCACCGAAATGATCGCGAGGACGAGAAGCGCGCCTTTCCTTCTTTCCATAACTCTCTCTACCTCCTTCTCCTTGCGAGCAATAGGAAGTATGCAGCCGCCATCACCATTACTACTGCTATCAGTACATATGAAACAGCAGAAGCATATCCGAGATTCAGATTCTTGAAAGTTTCCTTGAAGATCAAGTACGTTACCGTCTCTGTCGAGATACCTGGACCTCCACCCGTCATAACTATTATTATGTCAGTCGCTGTAGCGGTGAACATTGTGACAAGTACGGTGATGATGAATATTGAATACCTCAGATGCGGAAACGAGATGTACCAGAACCTCCTGACAGGGCCGACGCCGTCTATCTTAGCTGCCTTATACAGTTCCTCCGGAACTGTCTGGAGCCCGGCAAGTAGGAAGAACGCTCCTAGAGGTGCCAAGCGCCAAGCGTAAGCTATGGCAACCCAGTGTAGAGCCGTCTCCATCGTCAAGAAATTCATATAAGAGTCTATTATCCCGAGCGAGAGTAGTATGCCATTGAATAGCCCGAAAGTCTCCGCCATAATGAATCTCCATGTAACTGCTGTAGAGTATTCTGAAATAGCCCACGGAAGAAGAACTATTGCCCTAACAATTCCTCTCCCAGGGAACACTTCATTCATGAGAAGAGCTAACCCAATACCCAACAGAAGATTCAGGAAAACGGATTCAAAAATGAATTGTAAAGTAACTGTGAACGCATGACCGATATACATATCTTTCAAGAGATGAGCAAAGTTCTGCAATCCGACGAACGTCCACTTCTGCCCTAACCTTATGTCAATTTGATTAAAACTTAGCCACAGGGAGTATACTACTGGGAAGATGACCATCGCAATCGCGAATACGACCAAGGGCAGGATAAGCAGATAGGCAAACTGCGCATCCGTCACTCCACGCTTAAAAAAAGAAGGGAGACTCATGTGAGCCCCGCTCAAACTAAGGAAACTTCGCCTTCAATTCCTTCGCGTAGTCCCGCAGTTCGGTTACTTCTGTGTCGATTGGTTTAGTCCCCATTACAGCCAGTGGCAACTCGCTCACAAGTCTCGTTTGCCAGTCCATATACCAAAAGGTCTTCCAAACAGGGGGGTACTGGATCAACTTGTAGAGCTCATCCATGGCCTTCATGTGATGGTTCAGTCTATCCTCGGGCTTCATCCACGCCGCGTAGGCTGCGATCAACTCCGGATCCTTCAGGAGTGCCGCGTAGCCTGAGTTTAGAGCAAAATCTCTCATCCATTTCTTGCACACACGCAAGTCACCCTCTCTATCCCTGTAGCCGAAGAACTGTTGGAGTGCTTGGGCTCTTTGAAGTTCTACGGGTCCTTTCCTTGTCTTGTCAGTGCACAGTAGGTACATGCCTTCGTCCAGAAGGCCCCACGGCTGCTTGTCAGGCATCACCAAGTTGCAGTCTCCAGGAATCCTCGACTTCGTTGGATCGTTGAAAACCTTCACGTCATACGTCTGCTGTGGGCTGTAGGCATATTCGCCTGTGGCATGGGCGTTGATGTAGTCAGACTCAGTCTGCGTAAAAACACCTCTAGGAATAAGATCTTTGTCATAGATTTCTTTCCATTTCCTCAGGACATCTGCGGCGATGGTGTTTACATCGAATGTTACTTCCATCGTCTTACTGTCGAAAAGCGAATCCAAGCCAGCTTGGTTATGCGTTTCGAAGATCCATCCCCAGCTTATTCCGAACCACTCTTTGAACCAGTGTGGTAGGAATGGATACTTGACCACCCCCTTTGCCTTTATCTTCTCTATCTGGTCGTAGAGCTCGGCCCAAGTCTTTGGACGTTCGCCCTCTGGGAAACGACCCAATCCGGCCTTTTCCAAGATTGCCTCGTTAGTCACGATGTTGCCACGGTTGGACGTGAAGTACGGCAGTCCACATAGCTCACCTTTAAGATTAGTGAAGGATACTACTATCTCTGGATACATCTCAGCTTTCGCTTCGCTAATGTCATACGGCACAATGTCGGTCTTGCGAACGTCGTCGACCGCACGGATCCATCCAGCTTCTTTCCATCGGAAAGCCATGAACGGGTTGCCATAGCACACATCAACGTTGGCGCCAGCAATGAACTTCGTTTCCATGGCAGCGTCGAAGGCGCCTGCGACCATGTCCAAACGAGTGGCGTCATTGAACTGTCCTTCGAAAATCTCCAGGTTCTCCATTACAATCTCGGGGTGGTATCCCCAAACGGCCATCGCAAGTGGGTTCTCCGAGGGGGGCGGTTCCTTAACCGTAGGCGTTGGAGTCGGTGTAGGTGTTGGGGTGGGTGTGGGAGTAGGTGTCGGTGTAGGTGTCGGTGCAGGTAACGTTGCATAGTATGTTGCGCCTGCTACAACTGCGACAACAATGATTCCTCCACCGTAAATCAAGTACTTACGTCTAGTTATCTTCGCTTTCTCTTCTTCACTCAAAACATATCACCATATTTTCCAAAGTTAACTGTTCCTTCTTAGAATATTTATGTCTTCTGTACCATAAACAATCTGTAAGAGGAGACTACCCCTTAACTTGACAGAGCTTCGTAAACTTCCATCAGCCTCTTATCCTGCTCATGTACAACCATACTGGATGCCAAACACTCTCTCCTGGCGCCTTTTAAAGGGGTAAAGAAGAAATTCTAGGCTCCAAACCTGAAGTTGTGGAGCCGGGTGTGGGAGTTGAACCCACGTCCTGCGGGTCTCCACAGGTTTTTCTGCAGCCCGCCGCCTGAACCGTTCGGCCTTCGGTGGCGTCTAAGCCAACCCCGGCCTTTTTCGCCCGGCTATC
>Ga0315314_1001034_pt1 | contig 26501 bp, 32 predicted proteins | sample TDP9_MG_FD_203631 | JGI IMG/M metagenome (GOLD analysis project Ga0315314, IMG submission 203631) | Freshwater sediment microbial communities from Lake Towuti, South Sulawesi, Indonesia - TDP9 | ecosystem: Environmental > Aquatic > Freshwater > Lake > Sediment | place: Indonesia: South Sulawesi... | reverse complement strand
GCGATTGTCCAGTACGAAAAGTTCCACGTCCACAACGACAGTTATCAAAACGGCATTCACAAACGCAAGCAAATCCACACTGCCCACGCTTAAGAGCGAAAACAGCATCCAAAAATAAAGCCCAGAAAGAAAAAACGTAACCACAGTCACGGCGAAACCCGTCAACAAACGAATCAACCATTGGACTTTGTGCTTCAGAATCAAATAAATCAAGGACGCCCCAACACCCGCAGCAAGCACAAAAATCACCGCGTTCACGAAAGGTCCAAAACCAGCTTCAGGAAGCACCGTCACACTGGGCAAGCTGATTCCTGACAAAGAAAGCAAAAACGCACAGAAAGCTCCCACGATTAAACTTGCCATAACCGGCACGAGAAGAACTGGGCTGGCTCGAAAGGCTGGCTCTGCTGCTTTGTTATTCATGTTTCCGTAGAAGCTCCACCACGTCTGGGAAGTCGATGCCGAGTTCTTTCACTTTCTGCAACGTCGGCACTCCGTTTGCGTTCCATCCACGTCTCTTGTAAACGGTATCTTTTAATCTTTCGTACTCTGTTTCTCGGTGTTTCCGCAAAGCTGCCACTTTTTCCTCGGTTTTCTTGTCTTTAGGGTCGTAGCCGAGTTTTTCCCTGAGTTGCTTGTCGTAGCGTTCCATGCGAGATTCGTACTCTTCCTTCGTCACCGGACCAACCGCGCGGTATGGTATGGAGTCGTGTTCCCGTGTGCCGAAGCCCATACGCAGGTTGAAGATGCGTTGAAAGTTGTAGACCCTTTCGCTCATGAGGATGATGTCGTCCACCGTGACCTTCTTTCCCGTTACAGCATAGAAGTATTTTGCGTAGTTTTCAACGTGCGATATGACTTTTGCTGGTTCTTTTGTGTTCTTGTTCTCGGGTGGAACCACGTCATTCCACGGAAGCTTGCACAACCCGTTAAGCCCAAACCACGTGCGGAACATGGGAAACCAATGCAGGTTCTCGGCTTTCTGCTCGAACGTAGGCATCAGGTTGTGCACCATGTCGAGAAAAATCAGCCAAGCTTCATCATGCTGGGGACCCTTCAACGCAAGCCCATAGCCGCCCTGCTGCGCCAACGATTCCTTAGTCACGTACTCCGAAAACTCCAACCCCTTCGCTTCCATGCCAATGTCCCGCAAGATTTTAGGGTCTGCACCGTATTTTTCCGCAAGAAACTTCTTCATACGTTTTATTCCCTGACCCACGATTGCGCCGAAACCTTCACCCCTCGCCATCTGATGAACCAGCACAAGCGCGGCGTCTTTATTGCCAAACCTCAAGTCCAACCCGCCAGTTGCTTTCTTGTCAATCAAGCCCATTTCGTAGCATTCCATGGCGAAGGCGATTGCGGTGCCGACGGAAATCGTGTCTAGCCCGTAGATGTCGCAGTAATAGTTCATCTCAATAACATAGTCTGCGTCGAAAATGCCACAATTGCTGCCGACCCCAGCGATGGTTTCGTATTCTGGACCGTTCACGAAAACCCTTTGCCCCTCGTACGGTCCTGTTGTGAGTTCAAAATCCTTAACCCCATGCGCACATGCCAACGAGCAGCCGAGCCAGCAGCCATCGTAGCCTTTGTGGAATTTCTTCCTGTAGACCTCTTTGCCCAGGTTCGGTCCGTCGGGGTGGCTGCCAAACTTGAAGTTTTTTACTGGCAGAAGGTCAAACTCGTTCATTATCGTCACGAGATGTGTGGTTCCGATGGTTGCCATCTCGTTCTGCGGGGGGTCGAGCGTGCGGATTTCTTGATTGTACGCTGTGCCGACTTGTTTGAGCAGTTCTGCGTCTGTTGGACCGTTTGTTTCCGCTGTTATTTTTGCAGAGTACTTGACCACTATGGCTTTTGCTTTTTTGTCGCGTAGAACCGTGCCTATTCCGCCTCTTCCAGCCTGCTTAAAGCGGTGAATCTTGCGTGCAGCGTCATAGAATGAAAAGTTGAGACAACCAAACAATGTGTGCTCAGCACCCGGACCCGAAGAAACCACAGAAATGCTCTGTGGGTTTTCGTTTCCGTGCTTCTTGGCTAAGATGTCAACGAGCTGATGCGTTTCTGAAGGCAGCTGAGAAGCATCTTCTATCTGCACCTTTCCCTCGTCACCGTCGATAAAAATGACCACTTCCGATCTTGACTTACCCTGAACCTCCAACGCGTCCCACCCAGCAAACTTTAGGTACGCACCAAAATAGCCGCCCACGTTCGAATCAACCACCATGCCCGTCAAAGGCGAAATCGAAACCGCAATGCTTTTTCCGCTGCCAGGATAAACTGGCGTTCCGCCCAATGGGCCACAGGCGATGCAGATTTCGTTTTCAGGGTCGCCCCATTTGACGATTCGGTCTTTGGGCAGGGCGTTCCAGAGTAGCCAAAGGTTGAAGCCGCGTCCGCCGACGAATTTTTCTTTCATGGTCTCTGTGACTAGTTTGCCTGTGATTTTCATGTCGGAAAGATTAACGTATAAAGTCCTGTTGTTGTAGCCTCTTTCAATCTTGCCCAGTTTATACCTGAATTCAGCAGTCGGCAACTTAGCCATCTCCCATGCGAGTTTGAAGCAAAAACTACACAAGGCGCACAGATAGGTTTTTTGGCAAGAATGCGGGCATCATCGAATCAGTCTTGAAAGCCGTTCTGAGCATGTTGGACAAAAATTCCAATCTTTCGCATCTACGTCTCTGATGGAATTGGAAAAAAACATGACACAAGAAGAGTTGGGGCAATGATTCAACCCAAGCGTATGCCCTAACTCGTGAACTGCTTCTGTCACCGCCCGCTCCATGAATAGTGCCTGATTCGCAGAGTCGCCGTAAAACTCTGGCTTAAGCCTATATAACGAAATAATCGCGACTTTTCCGGGAAGTTCGGCTTCTCCGAAAACAAAATTCAACTGAGGCACGTAGAGGTCGGCTGCTGATATTCCTAGAATCTTGTCAGCGTGTATTTTCTTCGAATATTCCCGGATTACGTCAAGCAAAACGCTGGAATGATACTGTCTTCTCTGGATGCTGTAAGCTTCTTTAGGCAGTGGTATAGGATTTTCCAGAATGATGCATTCAATGCGCGGAAAAGCTTTGACGATGTTTTCTTGGATATGCCTCAGCATGTTTTGTTCGACTTGTCCAACTGATAGAATGGTGATTCTCATGTCTTACCCTTTAAACCTTGAAAACGTCGCCAGCATTTGGTGCAACTGCCTTTAGTCCGGTTTCGTTTTGGACCCATTTTGCGAATTTTTCGCAGTTGCCCTCTGCACCATGCACGACGTATACGGTTGGGTTGCCCTTCAAACTCTTCACAACAGATTGAAGCTCTTTGGCTCCACAATGAGAAGAGAAGTCGAAATGCTTAACCCTGGCTTTAACTTTCCGCATTTTACCGTCAATAACACATCGTCCCTTCTGCAGAAGCTCATGCCCCGGTGTGCCAGGAATCTGATAGCTTACAAGAAACACAGCGTTGTGGGCTTTTTTCCCGAGTTTGGAGGCATAAAACATGGCCGGTCCGCCCTTCAGCATGCCCGCGGGCGAGATTACTACGCCGGGTTTTTTGGTTGCCAGTCTGCGGTCTCGCCACCCGTCCGCCCAGTTGCTCGATTGCGCTGCATTTTGGAACAATCGCGAATCGCGCAAAAACTCTGGATAGTTTAGCATTATTCTGTTTGCTTCACGAGCCATTCCGTCAATCGTAACGGGATACTCAAAATGATACACCGCAAGAATGCAGGCGATTTCCTGTGAACGTCCGACACTGAAGGCTGGCACGAGGACGGTTCCGCCGTTTTCGACAACACTCATGACTTCCTCTATAAACTCTTTTTCTAACGCCTTTCTTTCAGGATGGTCCTCGTTTGCGTAGGTGCTTTCCATGATTATCGCGTCGAGTTCTCCGTAGTCCATGTCTGCTGCTGGAAGAAGCCTTGTTTCTATGGCATTGAAGTCGCCTGTGAAAAGTGTACGTTTTCCTTGAGTTTCGATGAGCACTTGGGCGCTTCCTGGAATGTGCCCCGCATCGAGGAGTTGGAAGTTTATGTCTCCGAGGGTTTTTGGTTCTCTGTACCCTGTGTGGACGGCGCTTCGCATCATGCTTCTTAACTCGAGAAACTCGAAGGAAAGATAGTAAGAGGATAAGTGGATAAAGTCGGAAATCAGAATCTGGCTGAGGTCAAAGGTTAACCGTGTTCCGTAAACGGGCTTTTTTTCGCCTATATGAAACACAGGAACCCCGCCAGAATGGTCAAGATGACTGTGCGTAAGTATCACTGCATCCAATTCTTTAGGCGGCACGTGCATCGGAAAACCCGGCTCGTGGTCCATCATGACGCCGTAGTCAAGCAACACCTGCGCCTTTTCGGTTTTCGCGGCTATGCTTATTCTACCGATTTCTCTTGTGCCGCCAAGAAATCTTAATTCAAACGGAATTCTGTTCACCTTCTGTTAACATAACTTGTTTAAAGTCGTAAATTTGATTTAATATTTGCGAAGATTGTAACTTCCTAACAAGATTCATCATTGCTTAAAAACTTTCTCTATTTCCTCAATTTCCCCCGCCTTGGGCACGTATGGAAAGTTGTATAATGGTCCGCCTGGCTTCTCGTTATAGTATGGGCGGTTGCAGTCGGGACAGCCAGAGGTTAAGAAGGGCACACCACTTGACACTGTTTCATGAAGCGTGTCTTGAGCAACTCCAAAATCAACAATCCTCCCGTCTTTGTCAAAACGCACACTTTCAATTCTCGTTTTCCCCTCAACGATGAAATGCCGCGCCAACTGAACGCGCCTATAATGACCCAGCGACGGAGACGAAGAGGACTCCAAAGTCGTCCCAGGAACGGGTGTAAACGCGAACAAACCCGGAAAAACGCCCATGTCAACACATCTTTGAATGGTTTCTATCATCTCTTTTTCGGTCTCGCCCAAGCCCACGATGAGATGCGTGCTGACCATGTTTTTGCCAAAGATTCGCGCAGCATTTTCTAAGGCGTCCATTTGTTTCTCCCAAACGTAAGGACCCCTTGCCATTTTGCCTTTAATCTTGTCAAAAATTTCCTCAGTAGCCGCGTCCAGTGGGATGCCTATTCTGTTGACGCCGGCGTCTGCCAATTTTTTCATTACATCGTTGTTTATGGGTTGGCAAGACACTGAGATGGGCATGTTGCATCTTGAACGAATTTTCGCTACTATACTTATCACGTTGTCGAAAACCGTCGGATAATTCAAGGCTTGAATGCAAACGCGTTTTATGCGATTCTGCTCAACCGCTTTTACTAATTCGTTGACGACTTGCAAGGTTGGAAACGCTGGCCAAGTTACTCTCGAAAGCATGTCCGCTCGAGCTTTGCTGTTTCTGGCTTGGGGACAAAAACTGCAATTCGCTGTGCATTTTCCTTTCCTGTACGTCAAAAGATAAGCTGTTGTAGGGTACGCGTCGAGGCTGCCTTGAACAAGACCTAGTACTATGGCTGAGCCTATGGATACTCGAACGAGTTCTGGCGGATTAGCGCCGTCAATCATCATAAACACTCTTGCAAAGACGGTTTTTCAGAAACAAAACAATTGACAAAGTATATATCCTTATACCCTTCCTTGCCAAAGAGAAAATGTTGCGAAGGGATTAGACATAGACTACAAGAACTTGCTAAACGCAGATGAAAACTCTTTCAACAAAGCCCTAGCCATGGCGCAGAAGGTTAGTTGGGAGAATTTTGGGAAGAAAATCCGTTTCTACGCACCCAGCTTCGTCTACTACAAGACAGAACACTACTGCTCCTCACCGACTGCCTTCCCCTCGATTTCTGTGACGGGTTCTTCATGCGCTCTGAAATGCAAACATTGCGGAGGCATAGTGCTGAACACCATGTATCCCGCGACTACTCCGCAGCGTCTTGTGACATTGTGCAGAGAGCTGAAGGAAAAAGGCGCCGTTGGTTGTCTGATAAGCGGTGGATGCTCTCCAGACGGTTCAGTACCTCTCAACAGGTTCGTCGACGCCGTTGGCCAGATTAAAAGGGAACTCGGGCTAACCATCGTGGTGCACACTGGTGTGGTCGGGAAAGAAGCCGCACAGAAACTCAAAAAAGCAGAAGTTGACGCCGCGTTAATTGACATTATTGGCTCCGATGAGACTTTACGCGAAATCTATCACTTGGATGCAAAAGTTGCCGATTACGAGCAGTCTTTGGCTAACCTTGCCAGTGTTGGCATTCCATTTGTCCCTCATGTGCTCGTGGGGCTGCATTATGGCCAGTTGAAGGGCGAGCTGCAAGCATTGCGCATGATTTCAGAATACAAGCCGTCTGCGGCTATCGTCATTTCTTTCATGCCGATACGAGGCACCATCATGGAAAACGTCACGCCTCCAAAGCCAACGGACATCGGAAAGGTCATTTTAACTGCAAGGTTGATGATGCCCAAAACCCCCCTCGTGCTGGGTTGCATGAGACCGAAGGGCAAGCACAAAAACGAAACCGACAAACTGGCTGTTGAAGCCGGTGTAAATGCCATAGCTTTCCCATCCGAAGAAGCAATAAAACTTGCCATCCAGATGGGGTATGATGTTAGTTTTTCTTCATTCTGCTGTTCGCAGATATACGCGGACATTAAACAGGGCTTTTAAAACAATTTGCGTCCTAGAAGTTTATTTTTGATAAGTATTACTTGTTCATAAATGAATTATAATGTAAAAGTTTCATGCTTACTTGACAGTGCACTGGAGGTTGGAATCCATTTCGGAATCAGTTTCGAAAGTTGGCATAGTCGAGGATGTTCAACAAAAGTTTCCCATGAAACGCATTCGCACGGGCATCGAGGGATTAGACGGGTTAATCGAAGGGGGCTTCCTAAAAGGAGAAGTAATCCTGCTCGCTGGCAACACTGGCAGCGGCAAAACCATTTTCTCAATAGAATTCATCCACAACGGTGCGGTTCTGTTCGGAGAAAAGGGTGTGTATGCGACTTTTGAAGAAGACGAGAAGACGTTGAAGAGAAACATGTCGAAATTCGGTTTTGACCTCGACAAGCTAGAACAGGATGGCATGATAAAGGTTATCGGTTTAGAGTCGATGAAGGGTGCGGGTTTAAATGCGAACATCGAATACATACTAAGTGCCATTAAGAATTTGCAGGCAGAGCGCCTCGTCATCGATTCGTTGACAGCCTTCCTAAGCGCTAACCAAGAAAAATTCGAATACCGAACACTCATGCACATCTTCTACAAAGTCTTGAAAAACCTCAGCTGCACAACGATAATGACCTGCAGCGTGCCGACTGGGTGCAAAACGTTGGGGTTGGGAATCGAAGAGTTCATAGCCGATGCCGTGCTTGCGTTGGAGAGCGTTACTCGTAAGGAAGAGTTGAAGACTCGGTTTCTTATAAGAAAGATGCGAGGAACTAACCACAGTAGAAAATATCACGAAGTCATTATCGACGAGAAGAACGGCTTAAAAATAGTGCCTTTCTCCATGGTTTAAAATAATTTGCTGTGAAATCCATGATTGACTCGGTTTTTTACATCGTCTACTTCGCCATCATTAGCGTACTGGTATTCTTCTTTCTACGGCAGAGGGGCTCCTATTTTAAGTCGGTTCAGATGCTTTCCATCCTGGCGTTCAGTTCTTTTGCCGTGGTTATATTTTGCGATTTTTTGAAAAATCACATAATTCGCGAAGAATGGGCAGTTTACTATACCACTACAGTAGGTATCACAGCAGTCTTGGTTACGGCGGCTGCAGTAGAGCATACAGCACTTGCCTTATACCAGAAGGGACACAACACCGTTCAAAACGGGAATTTTACTAAGCTAAATGCTATCTCTTTTTTATTCAAAGGATACGCGGTCGCTCTTCTGATCGTTACTTGGGCGCTTACCCCGTGGTCGACGGAACCTGTTGCTGCATTGTGGGGCGGGTTGGTTTATGCGCCCATGTATGAGCCGTGGTTCTTCTCTTTACTAAGCGGTCTTCTTGTCTTGGTCACGCTTTACCCATGCGGATTATTCATGCTATCGAGCCGTAGCAGCAAAGAAAAAGTCGTTTCTAGAGCTCTGGCTTGGACTGGCGCAAGCTGGATAGGAACGGGCTTTTCGCTCATTTTCTTCAATGCCTACGTGCGTTTGTTGGGGTATGAAATGATCGAGATTGGCTACGTGCTGAATATGTTCTTTTTCACTGGAATAGCTTATTTTTTCCAGAAAGCAACAATCCTTGAAGAGTTGTCTGAAAGTCCGCGCCAAGTTCAAGTCAGAGAGGGAGAACACATAGTGGTTTTTTACACTTCGAACGTTGATAAGATGAAAATTTTTGCAAACTATATCTACGAAGGCCTACAGCGGGGTGACCGTGTTGTCTACGCTTTTCCGGATGAAGAGAACACCATTGTGCGATTAAGGCTAAAGGAGCTTGGAATAAACGTTGAGAAGCACGAAAAGGAAGGGTCATTGGTTCTCATAGGGCTTTCTGAGGCTTACTTGTCAAATGGGCACTTCAACAGAGAGAAATCGATAGAGTTCTGGAAAAACTTTAAGGAAGAATCAAAAAAGAACGGGTTCACGCACGAAAGAGACCTTTTCGACTTGGGCAATCTAAGTTTTCTCAAGGGCGAAGAAGATGAATACTTGGACTATTTGAAGGAAGCAAACACCCAAATAATGGACACTTACCTTACAGAGCTAAGAGCCATAAACACGGAAAAACTCAACCCAAAAATAGTTGAAGAATTCAAATTCCTCACCACCAAGTCAATGGATTTGCTGGAACACACAAACAGCTTCTCCAAACAACTCAGCCTAACGCACCAGCAACTTGGCGGAAGAAATCTACTGCTGGAAATTGACCCAGCTTCTGACTACGAACGCCTGATTCAAGACTTCGCTTTGGAGGCTGCCGCGAACATAGAGCCGATAACGGCTTTCACAACCAAGGGAAGTGCGGCTCACTCTGTGTTGAGCAAGAAGGAAAACGTGCGGTTCTTCCTACTCACGCAGCTCGTTTCGGCACCTCAAACAAACAGCGTGCAAGGAGTAATCCTGTTGCCGTCGAACAACACTTCTTTGTTGCTCGACGCGTTGGACAAAACGTTAAGAGCGTACTCGTACAGCAACCAGAACATAATCTTCGACAGTCTTTCCACTCTCGTGCTGTCGGTTGGGTTTGAAAAAGCTTACAATTTTGTCCGCTATGCGCTTGACTTGTTGGCCTCGAAGAAAACGACCGCCCTGTTCCTGTTCAGTCCCTCTGCACACGATACAAAAGTTGCGTCTGGCTTGCGAAGTCTGTTTAACGACCAACTTGTCTATGGAAAAACTGGGTTAGAAATCATGAAGCTTTATGAACCAAACGATGTGAACGTGGCCGTTGGGCAGGCTCGGGAGGTCAAAAGATGAAAAAGGGAAACGAGTTTGACAGGTTACTCTTAAAAACCATCGACGATTCGCTAAAAAAGATATTCACCGAAAACGCTGCTTCGGTCATATACGCTTTTTTGGAAAGCAACTACACGCTTAACCGTGAGGAAATTCCGGAAAAACTCGACGTTTTCGAGGAGGGATTGCGAAAGTTTCTCAGCACGGGGGCTGTTACGGTTGAGAAGGTTATTCTCGAGAACTTATGCTCAGACCTTGAGTGTAGATGCAAACTGGGCGAGGAGCGCAGTTTTAAGAATTCCATCATACAATTGAAAAACAGTGTAAAGATAACTTGATTCCCAGATTCTAGAGGAAGGTGCTTTCTGCCCAGTTTTTGAGGATTTCTGCGCACCGTTTTTTGACATTGTCGTCTTTGGTCTGCCTTTTTAGTGCTTCTAGAAATTCTAGGCGCTTGTTGACCGCGCGTGTTTCGCCTTGACCATAGTAGAGCTTGTCTTCGAGGAAGTCTTTCATCTGTTGCGCTTTTTGAATGAAAAGGCTTGCAGCATCAACAGGGTCAAGCAAAGTCACCTTGTCAACCCAAATGGCTACCTCTGCTTCTCGGAGTTGGCTGAAACCCTCGATTTCCACTATTTCTCGAATATAGGTCCGAAGGAAATCATAGTATCCCGCAGTTTCAATCAGCGCCACCACTTCTTTCACTTTGCTTTTGAATTCGCTGCTTCCCTTCACCTGCAACCGGTGTTTCCAGCCGCTTTCAACCAACATTCTGGCTTTTTGCACTTCGTCTACCGTGTAAACTCTTTCAGGGAAGCTCATCGTGGCTCTGTTCCTCATCTTGAGTCGATGTCTGCGATTTAGGTTGCTAGGTCTGAAAATTAGTTTAAAGATTTGTATATTCGAACGTTTCTGCTCCGTGAAACCAGTTGTATGGCGCCTTTCTTTTCCAGTTCTTCCAAGAAATCTTTTGCTATGCTGAGGCGCAAATTGAACCTCGAAGCCACCGTATTCGGCGTGAGCACCTTCAGTTTCTTAACTTCTTCGATGATTTTTTCGCTTTTCGGGTCGGGCATAACCACAGCTGGCGCTTTTTTCTCTGCGCCCGGTCCTGCCGATTTGGCTTCTCTCTTTTTCTCGGGTTTTTTCTCTTGAGACTTTTCTATTTGTGAAAGGGTTTGTTTCTTTTTTCCGCCGCCCATGCTGGTTGCCTCTGTAGGCTTAAGAGAAGATGGGGAGCGTTTATAGTTTTTCCTTTCTTGGCACTACGCTGCGACGGTTATGGCTTGGGTTTTGTGTCTCTTTTGCCATTCTTTTACGGGCGTTCCCAGTTGTTTCTCGATTTTTTCCCTGTGGAGCGAGTTCATGGTGCAGAAGGGTATTATTCTTCCATCCGGAATAGCGTAGTGGATGCAGCATCTTTGAATGCGTTCCAGGTCGAAGTTGTACGGGTCCATAAAGTGCATGGATGAGAGCAGGATGGCTTTTCTCTGCAAATCGCCCAAGGCTTCGTAACTTCCCTTGGTTAAAACTGGCCAGATGTATTTTCTCAGGAAGCCGAGTTTTACGTGGCGAACGGCGCTCATAAGGCGGAGTTTTGCGCGTTTTGTGTGTCCTTTTGATGCTTCTCGGTAGACTTTTTCCATGGTTTTCATGAACTTGTCAACGTTGCCATATCGGGTGACTGGGATTATTTTGCCGTCTTCGATGAAGAGGTACGTCGCCATGCCACAGTGCGGATGCGCGGTGAATTCCACGTACCGTTTATGTTTTAGCGCTCCGACGCCTTGCGAAACCGGAACCACGGTGGGTACGGGGTAGAAGTCGGAAACCTTCACTTTGCCTTCGGTTTGTTCTTCGCAGAGTTTCATGAAGTCGGGGATGGTTATGCGCATTTTTTCTCTTTCTTCTTCTGGAATTCGCCCGCAGATCGACACGGGTTGCACGTTTATGCATCTTACCAAGTCAAAATTCTGCACTGCGAAACGGATGATGTCGCCGATTTGGTGGTCGTTGACGCCTTTGACGAGCGTTACCACAAGAACTATACTGTCTAAGCCTGCTTTTCGGCAGTTTTCGAGGGCTTTCATTTTCACGTCGAGCAGGTCTTTTCCACGAGTGAACTTGTAGATGCTGGAGGTCAAGCCATCAAACTGCAAATAAACCGTGCTCACACCTGCATCAACGAGCGATTTGCAGTAGTCCATGCTTTTCGCCAACATAATTCCATTAGTGTTGACTTCGACATGACGGAAACCCACGTCCTTCGCCATCCGAATAAGCTCGGGCAAATCCTCCCTTATCGTAGGCTCTCCGCCGCTGAACTGCAACGCCGTGGCTGGAACAGGGTCATTCCGCCTTAGGTTTTCGAGCATTTCTCGGATTTCTTGTTTAGAAGGTTCATAGACGATGCCGCTTGCCGCCGCGTTCGCGAAGCATACTGGGCAGCGTAAGTTGCACCGGTTCGTTACGTCTACTATCGCCAGTGCTGTGTGGCTCTTGTGGTTTGGGCATATGCCGCAGTCTTGGGGGCAGCCTTTTTCGGTTCTTGTGCGTGGGTTGTTTAGGCCTGCACCTTCTCTTCGGTATTTTTCGGCTCTTTTGTATTGTTCGTAGTCGCTCCAATAAAGCTCGGTGTATTCGCCGTGTTCTGGGCATTCCTTCTTTATGTAGACCTTGCCGTCCTTTTCGAAGATTGTTGCGTCTAGGACTTTGTAGCATTCGGGACAGATGGATTGGGTTTGTTTTATCGTTTGCATTTGCGTTTATTCACCACTGTGAGTTGTAAGTTTATATTCCAAGTTGCTTATCTTCTTGGTATATGAAGGTTTCCAAACGTTTCCGAAGGTGAAAAGTGTGATTGCAGGCGAAAAAGCCCATCGTGTATTGCGCGAGTTGGGGTTAACCGAGTACGAAACCGAAACCTACCTTGCTCTGTTACAAGGCGGAGTGCTTACAGCAAGCGAAGTTAGCGAGCAATCTAACGTGCCCTACTCGAAAATCTACGAAATCCTCAACGCCCTGGAAAAGAAAGGTTGGATAGAAGTCGAACACGGTCGCCCCAGCAAATACTTCCCAAAACCGCCCACAGAAGCCCTAGCCATGACTAAACTGCAGTTTGAGGAAAAGCTGGGCAACTGGGAAAGAACTGTTGCCACAGAACTGCAGCCTCTCTTTGAACGACGCGAAATTCGCGAAAAACCCGACATATGGATTCTCAGGGGAGAGTTGAATGTTTTAGCGAAACTGCAGGAAATGCTGGGCAACGTGAAGAACGAGATAATGATTGCAGTGCCATTGTTTGCGAAGCCTTTCGCGGGGGTTTTTGCGAATTTTTTGAAAGGACTGCATGAAAGAAATGTTAAGGTTTTGTTTATGGCTGCGGGTAACGCGAAAGACTGGAATGTCGAGGAATTAGGTTCGGTGGCTGACGTGCGAATCAGGAGCAGCATGTTCGGCGGAGGCGTAATCTGCGATGGAAAAGAGGCGTTGTTGATGCTGGGCGAGGACAAGCCGAGCTTGGTGATTTGGAGCAACCACGTCGGCTTGGTGAAGTTTGCACGTGATTATTTCCAGTACTTGTGGGATTCTTCAAGAAAAACCGGCTAGAATGGCTTTTTTCGGTTTATTCCTACCCAGATTTTTGCAGCCCCAAGCAAGACTGGGATTTCTCTTTTTGTCTCGATTCCGTTTTTCTCGAGCAATGCTTTAAGGTCTAATTTTGCATATTCTGAGTAGTATTTGCTTTCGTAAAACCTGGCGAAACGGTTTAACACGCACTTGAGGGTTCTGGTTTCAGGCGAAGCATAATCAACAACGACAATTACACCGTTCGGTTTAGCAACCCTTGCCATTTCCTTTAACACTTTCTTCTTGGCGGCTAAAGGCACATCATGCAACGCAAAGGATACGCATGCCACGTCAAAAAGGCTATTCTCAAACGGCATACCCCTGGCGTCTGCGATTGCCAGTTGAGCGTTTTCGTGTTTGTTGTTCTTTTTCGCCACCCTCAGCATGTCTCTCGACAGGTCTACTCCGACAACGTCATACCCTTTTCTTGCAAACGCGAACGCTTGCTTTCCGGTTCCAGTTGCGACGTCCAGTATCTTGGCGGCGGTTTTGGCGTTGGCGAGTTCAACTGCTGTTTTTCTTGTGCTCGCGATTAGCAGGTCTGAGATGTCGTAGAAGGGGGCTAGTTTGGCGAACATCTCCCGTATGTATGGAATGTACTCGTTGTCCATGATCTCTTCAAATGATATCTGAGGGGTTAATGGTTATAAGGTATGACGTTTCATCAGACCTTGGTTGAGCAGAGCTTGCGCGTTGCAGCTTTGGTAAGTGGCGGAAAAGATTCAGCGTTGGCGCTTCACCGGACAATCGGAGACGGTCACGAGGTAAAATATTTGGTCGCCATGGTTCCCCGACGCGAAGACAGCTGGATGTTCCATTACCCAAACATTCACATGGTAGACTTGTTCGCCGAAGCAGCAAAAATCCCGTTAGTAAAAGGAGAAACAAGCGGCGTTAGAGAGGTTGAGCTGGAAGACCTTAAGTGTCTACTCAAAAAACTCGACATTGAAGGCGTAGTCTCTGGTGCGGTTTCTTCGGAATACCAAAGATCACGTATAGAAAAAATTTGCAAAGAAATACGCTTAGTTCATATCGCTCCACTCTGGCATGAAAACCCCGCCAAACTCTTGCAGGAAATCGTTGACGAGAAATTTGACGCCATCATCGTCGGCGTTTATGCGTACGGGTTTGATTCTTCATGGCTCGGGAAACCCTTCGACCCGAAAACCATCAACCAACTCACTCAGCTGAATCAAAAATACGGGATTTCCCTTGTGGGCGAGGGTGGCGAATATGAGTCTCTGGTTATTAATGCGCCGTTTTTCAAGAAGAAGATTAAACTGTTAAAAGTGGAGAAGGTCTGGAAGGGGCAAAGTGGGTATTTGCTCGTGAAGAAGGCTGAGTTGACGAATAAATAACCATCAATCCGAAGAAGTTGCGCTCCGTTTTCTGCGGAAAAGATTTATTAGCCAACGAACGGTTGAATAGTGCGATTTGCGGGCGGAGAGCATTCCGCAGGGATGTGACCAGAAGATGGTTGAACCGCAAGCAAGTGGAGAACCATTAAAATGAGCATGTACAAACATCTTTCAGAAGCCTGGCAAAAACCCGAAGCCTCATTCGTTAAAGGACTGATGCGGCAGCGTCTCATCGATTGGCGCAAAGAACCAGTGATTATAAGGGTGGACAAGCCCACACGATTAGACCGCGCACGAAAACTAGGGTACAAGGCAAAGCAGGGTTATGTGGTTGCCAGAGTGCGTGTTCGAAGAGGCGGCTTGAGAAAAGTCAGACCCAGAGCGGGAAGACGACCAAAACGCATGGGCGTCAAAAAATTCAAGGTCGCCAAAAGCCTACAACAAATCGCAGAAGAGAGAGTAGCACGGAAGTTTCCGAACTTGGAAGTGCTGAATTCTTATTGGGTTTGGCAAGACGGGCGGCACAAGTGGTTTGAGGTTATCATGGTCGACCCGGCAAACCCCGTCATCAAGGCGGACGACGGCATCAACTGGATCTGCGAAAACCCGAACAAACGCCGAGTCTTCCGAGGCTTAACCAGCGCAGGCAAAAAAATGCGAGCACTACGCCACAGAGGAACCGGAGCAGAAAAAGCAAGGCCCAGCCGTAAGGCGGTTTGGAGAAGAAAAGAGCGCAAAAAAGAATAATTTTGACTACTGAATGGGCGAAATTTCAAAATCCCGCCATTTTTCTCAATTTTTTCATTGCTAAGCAGTTACTTCGTAATGCGTTATTTTGGCTTTTTCTTTTTCATAAAATCGTTCAAAAAAACACCATATTCTATCACGTAATGGAGAAAATCTGAGCACTAATAATATAGCTAGCACAGTTAGCAAAGAAATAATTTCGTGATGCTCGTCAAATTCAGTTGTTGGCAACATGATATCATAAATGAAAGAAAATAAAACTACAGCACCTACTATAGCGAAAAGCATTCCTAGAATGATAAGCCAGTATTTAAAACTCTTTATTACAGCTTCAGTGTGCCCAAACATTGGACCTACTACATTACATCCCAGATATGTCGAGATAAAGACAAAGGGGAAGATTAAAAGAACAAAGATTAACATTCCTAGATGATACTGCAATTTGGTTATAATCGGTGTAATTTGAAATGAGATGAAAAGCCCAATCCAAATTGGCACCATGAGAATGAGTAAACCCAAGACATATCTTTTTATATGGCGAGTTTTCTGATTCATTAATTTCTCACTTATATGTTTCTTTTATTACAGTTGCTCCTATATAGTTCAAATTATAGCTTCAATAATGTAAGCTTATTAGTTCTTACAGTAGATGCTTCTACGAGAAATTAGGTGAAAGATATGAAAATCACGGCGATAGTGTTAAGGAAGGGTGGTCATCCGAGGAAAGGGCGAGGTTTCAGCAGAGAAGAGTTGAAGAAGGCTGACATGGACCGTGCGAAGGCTTTGCGGTTGGGGATTCTGGTTGATTTGAGAAGAACAACGTTGCACGAGGAGAACGTTGAAAAACTCAGAGAATACTTGAAAACGGTTGAGAAGCCCAAAAGCAAGACAGAATAAAGCACGGTTGTGAAGCTGGTTTGGGGCAAACTCCAATCGCTTACATTGATGTTCGCGTTTTCAGCTACGCGACAGAAGATGAAAACAAAGTGATGGAAGCAGTCCAAAGAATTTTTCCAGCGGAATTTTTCGAGGAAATAATCTTCAACAAACGCAACACACGCGGTCACCACGGAAACCCGATTACTTTTTTCGAGACTCGAATAAAAAACAAAGAGATACTGAAGGCAATCGTCGATAATCTGTCTTCCCGCCTAAACACTCTGGACAAAGAAACACTACGCAGCAACATCACTGCATACACGGAAAAAGGAAGCCTCTACATCCGACTTGACAAACAAGCGGCTTTTCAGAACGAGTTCAAACTTGCCCAAGCTGACCCGATACACGTACGAATACGCTTCAAAAAACAAGACATCACCGAAACCTGCCGAAAACTTGGGATAATACCATGAAAAAATTCCTTGACCTCCATCTGCGGGTGCCGCTGGACGATTTTGATTTAGCGGAAAGAATGATTAAGAAGGCTTCGACATTGGGGTATTCGGGCGTGGGAATTCCGTTGCCCACGTATGCTTCTGATGAAACAGTTTCTAAACTGCGACAACTTTGCGATGCGGTTGGGGTTGATTTTGTAACCCGCGCGGACCTTTTCCCGAAAAGCATCAATGAACTGCTTTCGCAACTGAGACGTTTTCGCCGAAAGTTTGAGATAATCTCTGTCGCATGCTTGTCCAAAGCGGTTGCAAGGCAGGCGGCGAAGGACAGACGTGTAGACGTCGTTTCTTTTCCTGCAACGGATTTCAAAAAACGCTTCTTCGATGTTGCCGAGGCTGAGCTTGCGGCGAGTGCGTTGGCTTCGTTTGAGGTTGACCTGTTTCCCTTTCTTTCGGCGTCGAGTTTTGAGCGGGTTCGCTTGTTATCCTGTCTGCGGAGAGAGGTGGCTTTGGCTGAAAAGTTTCAAGTGCCCGTTATAGTTTCCAGTGGTGCCACGGGCGAGTTTCTTATGCGGATGCCTCGAGACCTTGCCGCGGTCTGTTTTCTGTTCGACATGCCTTTGCCAAGAGCCTTAGATGCTCTTTCCTCTTATCCTTGGACGATAATTAAGCGGAATAGGGCAAAATTGAGTCAAAAGTTTGTGGCGCCTGGAATCCGCGTCGTGCGGAGGGGTAAAGACTGCGAAGAATGACTCGTAGACGTTATCTTGCGGTAAAAATTGAAAGCACACAGCCAGTGGACGAGACCGAGTTCAAACGCGCAATTTGGGGCGCGGTTTCGCGGGTTTTCGGGGAGTACGGCGCCAGCAAAACAGGACTTGTTGTGATAGATTATGATGAGAATAAACACTATAGCACGTTAAGATGTGCGAATGCGGCGCTCGAAATGGTCAGAGCCTCTTTGGCATCGATAACTGAAATCAACGCCAAACCAGCAGCGGTTCATACTTTAGGTGTTTCTGGAACACTAAAATCGTTACGCACAAATTTTCCTTCCGCCAACCAAAAATAGGAACAATAAACCGCCGGTTCCCCGTCACGTTTGAACTGTTTCCGCTGCATTGTGCTATGCAGAAATGATACTAGACTAGGGGAGGGCGTGTGTGTCTTCTCAAAGAGCCGAGAAGTCCCAAAATGACAAAAAGGTCTAAACATATTTGGATCATATAGTGAACGAGGGTCTAGAAGCGCGCGAGGAACACACACGAGAAGAAACGACCAGAAAGTTTTAACAAGCAAAACCAATCACTACAATTTCTCCAAAAACTGCGTGAAAGCCCATGCATACTTACCAAGAAACGGTCAAAGAATGCTTAAAACTGCAAGGAAAAGGCGCCGAGGTTGAAGAAATCGGCTTGTCAAGGCACGGAAACAAAATCCTCATGACAACATTAGGCAAAGACGGCAAACCAGTTTTAATCGTCTGCCGACAACACGGAAACGAACCAACATCAACCGAAGCCATGCTGGAATACATGAAAGAAACCCTAAACCCACCAACCAAAGAACACAGCCTCATAAAAGAAAAAACAAGCCTCCACGTAATCCCTGTCGCGAACCCCGACGGCGCCATGATTTATGAGCGCCTCTGCAGGAACAACAAAACAAGCTTACTCACTACATACGCCGCAAGGTCGAACAGGCTTTACAGAGGCGACATCAACCGAGACCACAAAAAACGAAAAACAACCGAAGCCCAAGCAATCTTCAGCACAGTAAGACGCATCCAACCCCAGCTGATCATAGACCTGCACAACTTCTTTCCAGCATACAGATACTTCATACTCCAAAAAGCCCAACACGACTTCTGCCCAGCATTCTCCACCCACCCAAAAATAAAACCCGAAGTCCAAAAAACATGCCACAAACTCTGCAAAACCTCCACGGAAGCCGCAAAAAAAGCCGGAGGAAAACCCGCGAAAATCAACGGATTGTGGCCCGGAATAGATGGCAGACTGTTGATGGTAAATGAAGGTGTCCTCGAAACATATTATTCGCTTTATCACAACATCCCCTCATTGACATTGGAGGCTCTGGGCGGCTTCAACCTCTGCAGCCGAGGAATAGAAAAAGGAAAGAAACTCCACAAAGCAGCCGTTCACGCAATAATAGAGGCATTTGTTCCAAATGAACCTCAATGAATTCAGAATCAGAACACATTACCTACCGAAACTTAGCATGAAAAAGTAGCCCCACTATTAATCGCCTATTCATAATTCTTAATTTAACCAAGAACAACATATGCCTCCAAAGGTGAAAACGGTAATGGTTAGTCCTAGAGAAGTTCAAAACATCACAGTAGATTATGTCAGGAAGAAAAAGAATGTAGAGAAAGTCGACATAGTCTCCGCAGAACAAAAAGAAGAAGCATGGATAGTCAAAGGCACATGCCCAATCGACGTCGGCGGCCATCCATGGATGGAAAAATTCGAAGTAACTATCGACCATAAAGGCAAAATAAAAAACTGCAACTTCTGTCTCGTATAAATGAAATCTCACCAAAACACAAAACGGTTTTTCCAAGCGCCTTCAACGACAAGCATGAAGACATGCGAGAAATGGACCGGGCGGGATTTGAACCCGCGGCCTCCTGATTGCGAATCAGGCATTCATACCAGGCTGAACTACCGGCCCTCTCTGCAGGGCTTGAGAATGTGTTACTGAATGACTTTAAGAATGTTTTGCACCAATGAGCGGGGGTATTTTTATAGAGGATTTTTCCACAACTCTTTATTCATTGATTGGGAAAGATTCTGTAGAGAGAAGAAAGGTTGCTGAAGAGAATCATCCTTGGAACAATGTTCACACTTTTGATAGCCAGCTCGTTAACATTTTCAATGTGCATCAGAGGTGTGCGAGCGGGTAGTGATTTTGAGACTGCTGGTTCCCGAACATGGACTGTGGATGACGATGGACCAGCAGACTTTAACACGATACAAGAAGCCATCAACGCCGCCAACAGCGGAGACACTGTACTCGTAAGAAATGGAACATACCATGAGCATTTGAACATAAACAAGACATTACTGGTGATTGCCGAAAGCAGGAATGGTTCTGTAGTCGACGCGGATTTTACGGGAACCGCAGTCAACATCACAGCCGACGCCGCATGGATAGATGATCTCGCAATACGAAACGCGGCTCAGAGTGCTCTCAGCATTCGAGGCGACGGCAACAGAATTAGCGGCGTAGACATTTACTTTGACGATCAAAGTGGATTCCCTTTGCAACAAGTTGGAATAGACGTTCGTTCCTCCGGAAACCTCATCGAAGAATGCACAATACGTGGCGCCATGTACGGTGGCATCACACTCGCAACTGGTCCAGATGATGTAGGGAACGTCAGCAACAACGCAGTAATGGCAAGCCGAATATTTGCTGAAGGTTATGGCGTCATTCTTCAGGACATGCAGATTCCAGATTTGCCTAACGTTTTTGACAACAGAATAATTGGAAACACAATTGTCAGCAACGGCGACAGCTCGTCTGTTGGTGTCTATCTTCACACGACCTATGGCAACACTGTCGCTTACAATACGATAATGAACAATGATGGCGGAATCTCGCTGGAGTATTCCTACGGTTTCTATGGCGCCGCTGAAAACAGGATTCATCACAACAACTTCATAAACAACACACAAAGCGTCGCGGGAACTTACCAATCTTACGACGTTATGTGGGATGACGGTTCTGAGGGGAACTATTGGAGTGATTACAACGGCGTCGACGCGGATGGCGACGGGATCGGTGATTCTGTGTACGTTATAGACGTGAATAACCGAGACAACTATCCTCTAGTGAATGTGGTCATAAAGGGAGACGCAAACCGCGATGGAATTGTGAACATCAAAGACGCCTCCCTGCTAGCGTTATCTTGGTTGTCCCGTGAAGGAGAAAGCGGATACAACTCTCACGTCGACTTTAGCCAAGACGGAATTGTGAACATCAAAGACGCCACATTAATTGGCTTGTATTGGCTGCAGACTTTTCCGTAGCGCCATAGGATGTGGAAGTAACAACGACGGAATCGCCAACGCAAAAGACGCCTTTCCAAAGTGTTTATCTGAACTTGCCGAGAAATATGCTTAGGGAAATGCTATGCCATCCTCAGAAAAGAAGCAAGGGTTTCTGGAAGAAAAGATGCTCGAGAATTGTCCAAAGTGTCCCTTATGCAAGTCTGAAGAGGGGTTTAGGTTCTTCGGCTGGAGCGCTACTAAAGCGGAATGCAAAAACTGTGGTGCAACTTGGCGCCTGAGCAGTGACGTCATGAAACTCCTTAAAGAATCAAAAGATGGAGAGGGTTATCAGCTCGTCAACAAAGTTTTTCCTTACGATTTTTGGCAGAAACTAAGCGCAAGCGAAACAATGACGGAGAAACCGGAACCAGAGGAGCCTGTAACAGTAGAACGTGAAGCCCCAAGGGAAGCTGCCGAAGAGGCGGCTGAGGAGTATGAGCGGGAAGGAGCGGGTAACAGGAGCGCAGTTCTTTTCATGTTTGTTTCTAGCTTTTTGATTTTGGTCGTTACTTCGAGTATTCTCCGGTATATGCCCTATTTTGTTCCAAACCTCTCGGATTTCCAGACCTTTCTCACTATGCTTGAGGGCATTCTGTTCGCGGACGCGGTTGTAATGGGTATCTGCCTACTATTTGTGGTCAGATGGGTTGCTCATGATGGGAAGGACATAAGAGACCTTAAAGCTCAGATCAGAAAACTGCGAAGGAACATTGACAAAAAGGAATAGACTGCCTTCTGGTTTGCCTGCAGATGCTGTACTTTTGCAAGAGTTTTTATGACACAGGCGAAATTATCTGGTAAGGATGCTAGACTCTGCGTTTGGGGCTGTCGGCTAGCTTGGTCTAGGCTATGAGCCTCGGGCGCTCGTGACCCCGGTCCAAATCCGGGCAGCCCCACCAACGGTTTCTTCTCTCAAAGATTTGCTCGTTTTAAAAGCAGGGCGTTGACGGTTACGCTGATGGAGCTTGCTGACATCGTTATGGCTGCGAACTCGGGCGCTAGGACGATTCCGAAGGGAACTAGCAGGCCCGCTGCTATTGGAATGGCGACTACGTTGTATCCCGTTGCCCAGACGAGGTTCTGGTTCATTTTTTGCATGGTTTTCTTGCTGAGTCTTATCAGTCTGGCCACGTCTTGAGGGTCGTTTCTTATCAGAACCACGTCTGCAGATTCCACGGCAACGTCTGTGCCTGCTCCGATTCCAAACCAAAAGATGAACGTTCCTCCGCCCACAAAGATGGCTATTAGGGTCAAATAGAAAGCGGCTTTGTCGGCGAGCCTCTGGACTTGAGGCTTAGAAGTCATTGCCTGCTGGACGAGCTTGATGATTTGAGCCACTGCGGTTTCTTCGCCCGTTTTTGTCACCTGAACTCGTATGGCACCTTCCGCGTTTATGGTGCCCCCGATGACTTTGCTTCCTTTCGCTTTCTGGACGGGCTTTGATTCGCCGGTTACCATGGCTTCATTCACCGAGGTTTCTCCTTCAAGCACTACGCCGTCTGTCGGGATTTTTTCGCTAGGCTTAACGAGGATAATGTCTCCAACCTTAAGGTCAGCCGTAGGCACCTCGGTAACCTCGCCGTTTTTTATCAGGTTTGCAGTCGGAGGGATAAGTTTGACAAGCTCCTTCAAAGCCCCGGCCGCGCTTCTCTCAGCTTTCATTTCCATCCAATGCCCGAAAAGGATGAAAGCCGCCAGGGTGCTGATTTCCCAGTAAAAGTCTTGCGCAACGAAGAAAAACGTGGCGCCAACGCTGTAAAGATAGCCAGCCAAGAGTGCGATGCTTACGAGAACGTTCATGTCGAGCGTGTGCATTTTGAGAGCCTTGACTGACCCCTTATAGAAAACGAAGCCTCCATACAAAATCACAACAGAAGAAGCGACGAGAAGCAGCACGTTCCAACCAACAAATGGCGGCAAGGAATACCCAGCCCACCCTTGAATTGAAGGTGACAGTATCAGCACGGGAATTGTGAAAATCGCGGCGACGATAAAGTGTCTCTTCAATTCCGCCTCCATCATCGCATGATGATCGTGCTTAGCAGGTTTTTTCGTTTTAGCCGCTTCGTGTTCCATCCGAGCCATTTCATGCGGAGGTGGGATCTCTTCGCAGCGCATTGAACATTCTTTCAATTCTTTTGTTATGTCCTTGGCGGTGACCATCCCTTTGTGAGTTTTCACGATTAGCATGCCGGTAACTGGGTCAAAACTGGATTCGAGAACATGAGGAATTTTGTTCACCATGTCCTCTATTCTGCAGGAACATTCAGGGGAAACGTATTCCCGAACGCTCAGTCTTATTGTCTCATACTCGTTTTCCAACCAAAAAACCTCCCGTCAAAGTCACCGTGGATTCTTTGCACCACATGTAAATAACTGTAAAGTGATAAGATTTTCGTGTTTTAATGGTCACACATACTTCTGCTGACTAGGGGTGCTTGATTTTTCGCCTTTGGGCATCACTATTCCACGCTCAGAAGTTCCATAGGTGACGCTTTTTTCTTCTAACCAGAGTTTTCCCACGAGAGCGCATGTGACGGCGTCGAGTTCATGGTCGCTCATTTCTTTGTTCAGTCCTTTCACGCCCAACTTCTTCAAGCCAGCCTTCAATCTCTTGAGTCCTTGTTGCTTTCTGGGAATTCCTAGAACGTCTTGGGCGCCGCCGGGATAAACCTCTATCACGTTGAAGTGCTTGTTTTCGAGGGTTCTTCTTAGCTTTATGCCTCGGCTAGTCAGTTTTCTCATGGGACCGAGGGTGATGGGAAAGAATTTTATCCCTCTTCGCAGGAGTTCATTGTCGCACTCTCTCAGGTGAACGGCGGTTCTCTGTTCTATGGACTTTCTTCCTGCCGGAAGACTCAAGGGCGCATCAATAGCAACTACTTTGGGCTTGTTTTCATCTATTCTCTTCAAAATCTTCTCATCCTTGTAGACTAGGAAAGTCTCTGCATTCATGCCCACGAGTACGCAGAAACCCGAGGGTCTACTCTCTACACCAGCCAAGTCTAAGCCGACTACTGACATTTCAGCTTCAGTGCCCAGTTTCCTTGGTTAGCCTTTATAATTCTTTCACACGTTTCTGAGAGCGCCTCATCAAGAACAACAGGACAATTGATGCAATCGCGATTGTTAACAGCAAAGTCGGTAACGAAAACTCAGGTATCGGCGCTCCAGCAATCGTTAAAGTTGCAGTCATACCAAAGTGAAACCTACAGTAGTAGGGAATAACATCATTTGGGTATATTGCATGTAAGGAGTTGTACAGACTTTGGGTCATGTTAAGTTCATAAATGGCGCCGGGCGAAAGTGTGTGGTCAATTATTCCGTCTGGTGTTCCTGTGCCTGTGGTTACTGAGTGAATAGCGATGCCATGATTTTGCCACACGATTTTGACGCTTTGTCCAGTGGACGGGTTGGGCGGTCTTATGGTTATGCTAGCAAGTTGAAAGAAATTGTCTCGAATGTCGATGTTGCAGATTGGGTCATTGCAGGGGGAAGGCGAAGGCGTATGTGCCAACACGGTGACTTGAAGCAACGAAACCGCGACAACTGCGGCAACTATTACTAGGACAACAAAACCTCGTTTCAACATGTCGACCTCTTTTTTAGACGTAGATTCTCTATTTTGACGAGGCTAAGCGAGCATATAAAACTTGGTTGGAAACACACGCTTAAAACAAACGCTTAAAACGCACAGGTTCAGGGTCTCACGCATTCTGCTTTGGCGCGGTAGGGGCGTTTTCTCGTGCGTCTGCGCTTGTGGTATTCGCATTCGTGGACCCTCACGACTAAATAACCATAATCTTCGTACTTGCATCCGCAGGGCAACAATGTTTCCTTCGTGACTCAACCCTCACAACCAAGCACTACACCGCACTGAACCTATAAAAACAAACCCCCCACATCTAAACGACTCTTTTTCACCAAAGAGAACCGCCAGTTCACCCGTCATATTTGGAACATCCGATTTTCCTTCGGAAATGTTCACACATTGATACGTGCAAAACACTATATATAAACAGGTCGGTGTTTCAATGCTAAAAGAGAACCTTACGCTGTTGTCGGTTTCGCCCTCGCTCTGCTATAGCGGATACGAAGAGATATGTGATTACGCCTACAAAAAATGCCAAAAATAGAAAAAGAACAAATTTTCCAATAAGAACTTGCCACCAAGGAGCTGGGGGGAACGGAGGAGCAAGATGCCCGCCCTGAGTAGATGGAAAGAAATTCGCTCTTATCCAGCTTCCTATCGAAACAAAGATGAACGGAAGTAAGAACTGCGCCTCGATAGCTAATAGAATCAGAATTGTTGCCCGTCGCCAACTTAACTTACTCATCAGCTTCCCTCCAATTAAAAACATGCAGAGTGCTTCATATAAACAAGTCGGTGAAACAAACTGAAACAAACGCTTTTACGCTGTCGGCAACAGCTTGTAGCCTTTAGACTGCAATACTTCGCCGAACATTTCTTCCTCAACCTTGCTTAACGCTACTATGTCTTCAACTTCCACGACTGCTACGCCGTCTTTGACGCAAATCTTAACTATCGTTAATCGTCTCGCCATCTGTCCACCTCCTGTTTTTTGTTAAAGTCCAAAGAAAAAGGGAAGATTTGGTTTGCATCGCTTTCGTCTCCTATCCTGTCGGGCTGTCGAGAGCCAAGAACCGTATGTTAGCTGTGAAGTATGTCTCGCCTATCGCTTCAGGAAGTGCCTGAACGCCGAGATACCAATAGACGAATTTCTCACTGTTGCTGGATGCGTTAAGGCTTCCGTGAATAACCGTTGGATAGACGACCATCGTTGGAGCATTCGTGTCTATCGCTCCTTTCCAAAAGCCTGCTATCATGTTGTCTCCTCTCACACAAGCGAATGTCCAAATCATGTTTGCTGGTGCGTTCTCAATTGTGAAACCTAAATAGAAATCCATTTCGTTGGTGTTGTTCAGGTAGTAGTATTGCTGTGACGGGTCGAAGGTTGAAGGCAGATACATATCAACAGCCCACGGAAACGCTTTCGCTTGTGCGTCAGCAGTTCGTTTAGTGATGCCACCCAAATCAATAGATGCAAGTTCGGATGCGTGGTCAACGTTAAGCACTTTCATGTTGGAAGATGCACGTATGAAACCTGGAGTATTAACGATTCTTTCAAGAATCACAACAGCCACAACAGAGCCAAGCGTCAAAGCCAAAAGACCAACAGCGATGACAGCATACTTTATTTTTCTCTCCATTTTTCCCTTCTCCTCTTGTTTGTTTTGCTTTTGTGATGTCGCATGTTGAGTTTTTCCATGGTTTACCTGTATGGGAATGATGTCGCAAATCCCACTTCCATAGAAACAGAGTTTCAATGGCTTTCGCTGATGGCTTGGTGTTTCAACAAACATGCGACATCACGACATGACGATTAAAAACACTCAATATAAACGTTCTTTGGCGAAAGGAGTCTCATTTAAGTCGGATTTCAGAAAAAAAGCACAGACTTGCCTATAAAGACGGAGCACAACGATGTTTCTGAACAAAGTCCAAGCATGGAGGTGAAAAAAGCATGAGTATGAACAGCCCATCAAACAACCCGACAAACACGAAAGCGATAAACGAGAAAATCGAAAAAGGCGAAGTCAGAGTCAAGGATGCGCAGGCAACAAAAATCGTGGCACGGCGAGCAGGTGTAAGCGAGAAACGAGTCGAAAAAGCAGTAGCAGAAAAGCGTGAAGCCAAAACAGAAAACAAAGCACCAAGCGACGAGCAGGTGTTAAACGCTTTAAAACAGATTTACGCTGAAACAAAACAGCCGACCACAAGCAGAGCGTTAAGCGACAAGCTCGGAATCAAAGACAGCGATTTCGGAAGAGGAGCAGTTCGCTCAGCAATGCGGAGGCTGACAGCAAAAAAGCTCGCAAAGACACAAACAACGGAGAAAGGCAAGACCAAGTTCAAATACAGCCCAGTTTAAGGAGCAACATTAACTTGGTCAGTGTGGTGCGTCAGC
>Ga0315314_1001033_pt1 | contig 26536 bp, 22 predicted proteins | sample TDP9_MG_FD_203631 | JGI IMG/M metagenome (GOLD analysis project Ga0315314, IMG submission 203631) | Freshwater sediment microbial communities from Lake Towuti, South Sulawesi, Indonesia - TDP9 | ecosystem: Environmental > Aquatic > Freshwater > Lake > Sediment | place: Indonesia: South Sulawesi... | reverse complement strand
TGCTTGGAGCAGTGGGATGGAGTTAAGCGATGCAATATCAAAAAACTTGGCAGAAAATGTTAGAAAAGTTATACTCGGAACCCCAGGAGTCCAAAAATGCGAAAACTTGAAGGTTAGAAAGGCAGGAGCAAAAACCTTCGTCCGAGCCACTGTGCAAATTCCAGAGGATATGAGCCTTGAAGAAGCCCATAGTTTAACCTCAAAAATAGAAGCAGCCATCAAAAGCTCTCTAGGAAACGTGGATACCATAATCCACATAGAACCTTCTCAAAAAGAAATGCATTCAAGAAAACTTGTAGAGAAACTGGCAACTGAAGTGGGAGGCGTGATAGAAGCCCACGAGGTGTCAGCAGTCCACATCGACGGCAAACTCTACGTAACATTACATGCATACGTGGACCCAAAACTTTCAATTCAAGTAGCCCACGAAATCGCTGAAAGAATTGAAAACAAAATAAAGGAGAACATAAAGAATGTCGAAAACGTTACAGTTCACATAGAACCTTTTGATATCAAATTACAGAAAGAGGCAGCAGTAAGGGATGAAGAAATAAGAAAGATAACTCAAAAAATAGCGGATGAATACCCAGAGACATTCCGAATAAAGAGAATATTAACGTATGTTGCGCATAGAAAACGCTATATAAACATAGACTGCACTTTTACCAAGCAAATTTCAATCGAAGATGCGCATAAAATTGCTTCACACATTGAAGATACAATAAAGGAACATCTTGCAGAGACAGCAGTTACAGTCCACATTGAACCAGAATAAGATTTCTCAAGTTAACCCCAAATGAAAATTAGCCTTAGCGGGCTCGCATGGATTCAAACCATGAAGAAGACCTATACAGACAACTCGTAAACTTTTATATTGACAACATCCAGATCAGAGAATGAATACTAAGTTGGATAAGCGAGAAACTAGCAAATGAGCACAGAAGATAATCTTGATAAGATTGCCCAAGTTCAATTGCGCCGTGCTCTGGGGCTACGAGAGGCCGTGGCGCTAGGAGTTGGTGGCACAATTGGTGGAGGGATCTTCGTTCTTGTGGGCGCGGCTGCAGGGCAGGCGGGTCCAGCTGTACTCTTGTCTTTCGCTCTTGCTTTCCTTGCTTCTTTGCTTATCGCGCTACCCTATGCTGAGTTAGCTTGTCGCTATCCACTTGCAGGCGGCGGCTACGCCTTCACGCGGGTAGTCTTCGGTCGTAGTTGGGGATTTCTGATGGGTTGGGGTTACTGGGGTGCGTACATCTTCGCAAGTGGATACGTAACTCTTGGCTTCGGAGGATATCTGCATGTAGTAACGGGAATTCCAGCCGTTGTCGGTGCGCTAGCACTCATAATAGTAAGCACAGCAATCAATCTGACTGGTGTGCGCATTTCTGGCAGAGTGCAGACCATTATGGTATTGCTGGCAATTGGGGCCTTGGTCGGCTTTGCATTGACAGGGTTGCCGTATGTCGAGCCGAGCAATCTCTCACCTTTCTTTCCCCATGGAGTCAGCGGCGTATTAGCTGCGGCACTGCTTGCTTTCCTTGCGTTTGGTGGCTTTGACATGGTGGCCGCCGCGGGCGAAGAAGTTACTAGACCTGAACGCAATCTGCCATTGGCGATTCTTCTTACCTTGGGTTCCGTACTCGGGCTGTATCTGCTTGTAACATATGTGGCTGTCGGCGTCCTCCCTTGGAGTCAGCTTGGCGTGTCAAATGCACCGATGTCTGATGCGGCAGCTCGTTTTCTCGGTTCAGTAAATGGCCCCAAATTAATTGCTTTGGCCGCGGCTTTCACAACAGCGGCAACAGGTAACGCAGTGCTCGTTGTGACCTCGCGGATAGTTTTCGCGATGTCTCGGGATGGCCTCCTACCAGGAGCTCTGTCGCGTGTTCACAGGTCGACTGGTGCACCTTGGATGGCGATTCTTTTAGATGGAGCTTTGCTTGCGCTTGTTGCACTCACAGGATCAGTGGCATTTGCAGCTGCTGTCGGCGGCTTTCTTTATGTGCTACACTTCATCTTTCCGTTAGCTGCTTTGGTAGTGCTGCGACGCCGTAGTTATGAACGGGTAAAGCCATCCTTCCGCACGCCTCTAGCACACATAGTGCTTCCACTAGCGTTCGCCGCCTCCTTAGTTCTCTTATTCGCAAGCGGGGAGACTGGTGTGCTAGTCGGTCTAATTTGGCTGGCCATCGGTCTAATTGTTTACTGGACTGCGAAGATCTTTAGGAAAAACTTTAAGGAAGAAAAAGGAGGAAAAGGCATACCGAATGTCCCGTGAGATTCGTTGCCCTCACGGTTGATTTCATCCCATTTTCTTTAGTCTACTAGCAAAAGTAAGCATCCATGAGACTCCAAGTAGCATGCCGGAGGACATCGAAAAACTCAGTTTCTGCTGTCAGTATTGGCTAGGTTGGCGGGCCCGCTGGGATTTGAACCCAGGGTCTCCGGCTCCGAAGGCCGATGCCTTAATCCTGGCTGGGCTACGGGCCCTTTCCATAACATGATTCGTTATTATGGATTAAACGTTTCCTTTTAGGAACAAAAACGAAACACATAATACTTATCCGTGGATTTAATAATTGGCGATTGTAATGGATGAGACTCTGCTGATCAAATGCCTTGGGAACAGCCCGACGTTAAGAATTGTAGACTTTTTCTTAGATAATAGGCTTTTTGACTACTCGAAGAACGAGATAGTGCAAAACCTAAACATGGGGAGGGTAACGTTCTTTAAATACTGGAAAGAGCTGGAAGAGCTTGGCGTAGTGAAAGTGACCAGAAAAGTTGGGAAATCTAGGTTGTACAGATTAAACGAAGAAAACGAAGTTGTGCAGAAACTGATAATGCTGGACTCAGTCCTATGTAAACAAGCCATGAAAAAGGCTGCGGAAGAGGCCACAGAAAAGGCTGTTGCTGTTTAGGTAAGTTTCATTGTTAAACACATAAATCGTGTTTGAATTAGCGCAAATAGATCTTCTTTTATTCAAGGTCTGCTAGTGCTGCAGCCTTTTTGACAATTAGCGAATCTCTCTTCAAGGTTACTTGCAAGAAATCTCCTGCGCCGATGCTTAAAGCGTCAGCGAATGGAGCTGGGATAGTCATAACTACGCTATCTCCATGTTTGAAGGTCTTGACGACTCTAAAGCTCCTTTTATGGTTCCGAAGCTTTTCCCAAAAAATAATGATTCCCCACCCGATAGGGGGTCTATAAGTGCAAGGGCGATCAAATGCCTCAGGAATAGCCCAACATTGCCACATAAAGGACGCTAACGAAATATTGGAAAGCCTAACGAAACGTATAAATGGCAATTTTCCTTTTGGGAACGTTCCGCTAAATAAATGAACAGGGAAGTTTGTTGTGTAGTTTTTCCCAGTTTGGCATGTGGGCTGATAGTAGGGCTTTGAAGGTTTTTCCGTGGTTTGGTATTATGAGGTGTAGTAGTTCGTGGAGTATGGCGTATTCGGCGACTTCTTTTGGTAGTTTTGTTAGTTCGCTGTTTAGGGTTATGTTGCCTTTTGTTGAGCAGGAGCTCCATTTGTTTTTCATTTTTGTTATTTGGATTCGGTTAGAGTTTATGTTTAGTTTTTGTTGCCATTTTTGAGCGATTTCTAATAGATCGTCTTTAGTTAGGTCCATTTTCTTCCCTCTATTAGGATTTTGTGCATTTTGAGCAGGTTGTTGACGAGTTCTACGAGTTGTTTTTTGGGGGTTGTTTTGAGTAGGAGTTTGTAGAGGTTTCTTCTTAGTGCTCGTTCGATTTTTTCGTTGTAGGGCCATTCTTTGTGTTCTTCTACTTCTTTGTAAATTTTTGCTGCAATGGTTTCTGGCTTGCTGACTTCGTGGCTTCTGAGGATCCAGAATATGCTGAATTCTTCTTTGTTTAGTCCGGATTTTTGTTGTTCTTCTTCTGAGGCGGCTATTTGTTCTGCGAGTTTTATTAGCTCTTCTAGTGCCTTTTCAACGCTGATTTGTCTCTCTTTTAGTTGGGTAATTATTTTTTCGATTTCTTCGGATATTGATAGGAGGTATGGTTGTTTTTCTATGCTTAGTTTTATGCGATTGGCTAAACTCCTGTGTAGGTTTACGATTTTGACTCTTTCTGGTATTTTGTCTGCTTTTACGAGGTTGGCTATGTCTTTGTTGATTTCGTAGATTGGTAGGGAGCCTACGATGTTTTTTAGTTCAACTTCTCCCATTATGAGTTGCTCAGTCTTCTTAAGCACTTCTCGCAGTCTTCTTCTCTCTTCTTCTGGGAATGCGTTGCGAATTACTTCGTTGATCTGTATGAGTAGTTTGTAGTCTTTTATGTAGTCTCTTAGAAATTCGTCGGGGGATAGAATTTCATAGATTCTTTCTGTTTCTTTGTAGAGTTTTGTGAATTCGTTCCTTTTTTCTTCTTCAAAGAAGTAGTTTTGTATGTTGGTTAGTCTGTTTTGTTCGTCTTGGATGTTTATGTTTGCGAGGATTTTGTTTCCTTGTTCTATTAGTTCCTTGAATCTTTCCTTCAATGTGTTGATGTTTTGTAATCCCTTGCCTATGTCTTTTGCGTCGAATGTTAGGGCTCTTTGTATGTTGTCGAACAGGCCTATGTAGTCTATGATTAGGCCGCATGTTTTTCCTTCGTATGGTCTGTTTACTCTGGCTATTGCTTGGAGTAGGGTGTGGTCTTTTAGTGGTTTATCGAGGTACATGGCGTATAGTATGGGGGCGTCGTAGCCCGTTAGCAGCTTTTCTGTTACTATTAGGATTTTTGGCAGTTCGTTGGGTGATTTGAAGGCTCTTCTTATGATTTTTTCCACATCTTCGTATATCCAGTATTTTCTTAGGAGGTCGTTGTCCTTATGGTCCCTTGTGTAAACTACTTTTGCGTAGTCTTCGGGAAGATTTTTCTCGTGGAGGTATTTGTTTATGGCTTCTTTGTATAGGGCGCAGCCTTCTCTGTCTACGGCTACTATGAAGGCTTTGAAGCCTGATGGTTCAACAAATTTCAGGTAGTGTTCAAGGGTTTCTTTGGCTATTGTGTTTATTCTTTCGTCTGCTTTCAGAACAGATTTTGTTTTTTCGGCTTTCTCTATGATTTTGTTTACGCCTTCTATGCTTGCGATTCCTTCCTCTTCTACGACTTTGAAGAATTCTTTTTCGAGGGTTTCTTTGTCTACGTGTAGTTCGGTTGGCGTTAGCGTATAGTAGAGGGGTACTGTTGTTTTGTCTTCTATGGATTCGTCCATTGAATATAGGTCAAGATATGGCTCTTCCGGGGGATAGCCGAATGTGACGAATGTCCCTCTTCCGATTTTGCCTCTGTCTATGGGTGTGCCCGTGAATCCGAAGTAGTAGGCGTTGGGTAGGGCGCTGCGCATGTATATGCCTAAGTCTCCTTCTTGGCTTCTGTGGGCTTCGTCTATTAGGACTATAAGATTTTTTCTTTTGTTTAGGTGCTTGGGCATGCCATGGAATTTGTGGATTAGGGTGATTATGAGTCCTCGGTAGTCGGAGGCGAGGAGTTCTCTTAAGTGTTCTTTACTATCAGCAACTATGATGTTTGGGTAGCCGAAGGCTTGGAGGTTTTTGTGCATTTGGTCCTCGAGTTCTATTCTGTCGACTACGACCAGTATTGTGGGGTTTTCGAGTTCTTCGGATTCTCTGAGTTCTTGGGCTACGGTCATCATTGTTAAGGTTTTGTAGGCGCCTTGGAAGTGCCAAATCAATGCTTTGTTTTTCTCTTTTTCTAACAGGACTCTTTTGACGAGTTTCTTTATTGTTCTTCTTTGATGGGGCACCAGAATGTATTTGTGGATTTCATCGTCTATTGTCAGAAATACTACGTAGTCTTCTAAGGTTCTTAGAATTTCTTTTTTGTTGAAGAATGTTTTTGTTAATCTTTCGAAGTTGAATTTGTTTTCGGTTTTCCATCTGTAGAAGGTTTTTGTTTCGTAGTTCCATGTTGGTCCGTAGTGGAGTCTTATGCCGTCGCATACTGCGTAGAATTGGGTATGTTTTATGAGTTCTGGGATTCTATCTGTGTAGAGTTTTATTTGGCCGAAGGCTTCCTCCTCTGGTTCTTCGATGGTTGGGCTTTTGTTTTCTATTATTCCGATTGGGAAGCCGTTGATGAAGAGGATGATGTCGGCTTGTCTTTTGTCTCTGTCTTCGAACCAGAAGCCTTCAACTATGGCGAAGTGGTTGTTTTCGGGATTTTCATAATCTATGAGTTTGATGTTTCTTTCTCGTTTTTCCTTTTCAACGTAAACGGTCTTTCGATTTCTTAGATAGTTTAGAAACTCCTCGTTGCCGCGGAGGCTAGCTGGGAGAAGTCTAATTCTTCTTATGATGTCTTCAACGTTTTTGTTTGTTATGATTCCTTTGTTTAGTTCTTTGAGTTTTTCCTTAACTATGGGAATTAAGAATGTTTCTTTAATATCGTGGCTTCTAAGGTTAAAAGCGTCTGTGGTGGGTAAAAGTTCCCAGCCTATGGACCGAAGATAATCAATTACACGGTTTTGAACATCCCTTTTCTCAGAGATAAGGCTCAACTTTTAAACCTCAATATCCTTTAACCTAAGTTCTCCGGTCATCAACGTATGAAGCATGGTTTTGAAAAGTTCTTTAAGCGTCGCCATTTTCCTTTCCTCAAGCTCTATCTTCTTATCCAAGGCGGTTAAGATGCACGTGATTTCTTGCTGTTCCGGTAAGGGTGGAATAGGGATCTTGATATTACTCACAATAGACAAATTTAAGCCGCTTCTATCGTAGTGTCCAGTCAAGTTTCTTATTTCTAAATACCTATGTGATAAGTTGTAATGTAGAAATTCTGCAATAAGTTCAGAATTTGGTATAATAAATGCTACAGACTGACTGCACGCCATTGGTTCTTTTAGAATCGCAGTTCTTCCTCTTGTCTGGCCCCTACCTGATAAAGCAATTGCTACACTACCAGCTGGATAAATTTTTGCATTTGAATTTTCCAGACCTAATTGTGTAATCCTTTCCTTGGTATCATAGATATAAAGCCCTTCTATCTCACCAGACTTTAGCCACTTTATATTACCGCCAAAATATTCTGGGTGTTTTGTACTTGGCGTACCACCCGTTACTACTTTACAAACATCTAATATTCTCTTTGTTTCCCAGTTTTCGGGAATAGTTCCAATCTCGGTTTCCTTAAATCTTGTGTTTCCCAGCCCTTCTGTGAAGAATTTTTGCATAAGTGATTTTTTGAGGTTCTTCGCAGCCTTTATGATTTTGTCTTGCTGCTCAATGACTCTTTGAATAGCGCTCAAAACTTTCGCGATTTTCTGCTGCTCTGGTAGAGGGGGAATGGGAATAATCTTCTCTCTTAACAACGGATAATGTCTGTTGTACCCTCTGCTCTCAATTTTTAAATTTGACAAAACGTAATAAAAGAAAAGCGGGTTCACCAATGCTTTCTCAGGTAAAATAACTTTAACCCCATCGGCGCCGATGACGAAAGGAAAGTCTATAAACTTAAAAATTCTCGTGTGGTCCCCGAAAATTATAATGGGCAAGTCGCCCTGATAGATTTTTTTAGATTCATCGGTAAAGCCTGCTATAAAAGTTTGACTTTGATCTATGACTGGATATTTGCCAACTTTATTGTACTCTCGCTTTTTTATTTTTCCAACCTTGAATCTCTTCTTCGAAATTGCTTCTTCAAATTTTATAACTTTCCAGTCCTCAGGGATTAAGGCGACTTCTGTCTCACGAAAAGACTCTTCCTTTTCGAGCTCTTCCGTCATATTCGCATAGTCAGTAATTTTCATCCGTATTTCATTCCTCGCTGGCGAGATATCTCTCAAATCCTAACTTTTTCACAATGGCACTAAGTTCTGCTTCTACCTCTTTTCGTTCTTCTTCAACTTGGGCAAGTTCTACCAAAGCTTCCTCTACAGGCAAATGTTCTTCTTTCCCTCTAACCGCCACATAACGGGACGGGCTCAAATTATAGCCATTCTTTGCTGCCTCTTCAATAGTTATTATCTTGCTGAAGCCGTCAACTTGCTGCCAGTTCTTATAAACCTCTTCAATTTTTCCAATGCTCTTCTCAGTCAGATAGTTCTTTGGCTTCCCCTTGGCAAATTCTTCCGAGGCATTTATTAACAGAATTTTCCCTTTGTGTTTCTTGTCTTTGTTAATTACGACAATGTTGCCTGCTCCGGTGGCGTTGTAAAAGAGGTTTTCAGGCAAAAGTATTACCGCTTCAATGTGATCTCTATCGACAAACTTTTTTCTTATGTCCTTCTCTTTATTGCTCCCAACATTGCCGCTTCCTCTTGACACAACTCCCGTATCTATTACCACAACAAGCTTTCCCTTCTCTTTCAAGGATGCAAACATGTGCTGAATCCAGCCCCAATCAGCAGTCGAATTAGAAGGTGGGATGCCAAACAAAAATCTGTTATGAGGGTCGGTTTCAAAAACCTCTTGCGGAAACTTCTGATTCCACATAGGATTAGCAGTCACCTTGTCAAATGTCCTTAATTTACCCTCCTCAACAAAACGAGGATTCCTTATAGTGTCTCCAACCCTTAAATCTGCGTCCATGTCGTGAATAAAGGCATTCATCTTTCCCATAGCATAGGTGAAAGGATTTATTTCCTGCCCGTAAAGCTTCAGAGGTCTCTTAATATCCCCTTGCCTTTTCTCTTTAAGATGAAGCTGCGCCTTGATAAGCAGTCCAGCAGAACCATAAGCAGGGTCATAAACCTCCTCCCCTTCATCAGCATCAAGAAGTCGTGCCATCAAAATGCCTACCTCTCTCGGCGTATAGAACTCTCCAGCGCTCTGCCCAGAACCCTCAGCAAACTTTCTTATCAGGTATTCATAAGCCCTCCCAAGGATGTCAGGCTCCACATCACTAAGCCCCAACCTATACTTATGCAGAATTTGTATGAGCCTGGCAAGGGTTCCATCATCAATTATCCTCTGTCCCGCAGTGGTGGCATTGAAATCCACAATGTCAATTACTCCCTGAAGCTTAGGATTCTCCTTCGCGATTTCCCTCAAAGCCAGAGTGAGCCTCTCGCCCAAATTCGTCGTTACTTTTCTTATCTCCCGCCAACTGTATTCGTCTGGAACGTAAAACCTAATCAGTTTGCGATCAGATTTCACAAGCTCCTTAGCAGTCTCTAAATTACCATAATCTTTGGCAAGCTCCTTCAACTCATCCTCGTAAACATCACAAAGCCTCTTGTAAAACAAAAGAGGAAGAATATAATCCTTAAACTTTGGAGCATCTATCGGACCCCTAATACTACAAGCCGCATCCCAAAGCCAACCCTCAAGCATAGACATATCCATTTCACCACCCTCCACCACGCCCAGAACACCACACCAATTCTATACAGAACTCAACACTATAAAAACTTGTACCCATTGTTCAACAATAATTTTCCCCCTTTGCTGAACAAAGAACTAATATAAATTGTCAGACAAAAAAATACCAAAATCGTCAGACAAAGAACTAGTATCAAACACTAACGAAAACATTGGAAAAACTAACGAAACGTATAAATGGCAATTTCCCTTTTGAAACTATCTGTCGGGCGGTAGCTCAGCTTGGTAGAGCTTCCGAGCCAGCCTAGACTAAGCTTTAGCTGGCGGAGACGCTGTAGACGCCCACTTCAGAGTGGATGTCACTCAGCCTACCGAGCGCACAACCCGCAGAAACCGGACTGTCGCAGGAGAGCTATAGGCAAGCGCCCTTAGCTCGGCGAATTCAAAATGAAGGATTCCCTTCATGAAAGTCCTGCCCGCCCGACCATCATTTTGATGCAATACCATTTTTGGAAAGAAGATCGGCTCTAGCCTCAATAATGTGGTTTACGTCTTCTCGCTAAGGCGTACCCCATTAGAAGCCCGGCTGCCAATCCTCCGAAATGAGCGAGGAAGTTGACCCCGACATCTGCAGTCAAAAGGAGAAGGAAGAACGCATAAATTAATGCGCTGGTTATTGAACGCCCGAAGGCCTCTCCGAGATAAATCACGTTCGCACCAAACAACCCAAATATGGCTCCAGAAGCCCCAGCTGAAACCATGGCGGGCCCTCCTAACAAACTTAAAACATTTCCTAGAAGCCCTGAAGCAAAGTAAATTATTAGATAGACTCTTTTACTGAACAGTTCCTCGGCTCTAAACCCGAATATGAGAAGGAAAAGCATATTGCCAAAAAGATGAACCAAATTGACGTGGACAAACATGGCGGAAAAAAGCTGCCAATACCACCCGTGCATAACAAGAAAATTAACCTGCGCGAAAATTGCCGGCCTAGAAATAATAATTTCGTTACCATCCACCCAAATTCCAAGATTTGTCTCCCAAAAGCTCCCACCAATAACCGAGGTGAAAACATACATGGCAACATTAGCAAATACAAGCACGCCCGTAGGCGTAAGCACAAACTTAAAAAACCTACTCATCCCTTCCACCCAATTTCTAATCGTTAACATAGGTCTCCCTTAAAGATTCTTTTAACCTCCTTATTTATCAGAAGAACTATTTCATTCATTTCATTCTAGTTGTACCGAAAATTTTATAGGATGGATTATCCAACCAATAAATCCTCTATGTAATGGAGATACATTATGAAAGTCAATCTTGGCTTGCCCACGCGAAATCTCAGTTTTGTGGCTGTTATGACAGCCCTTTGTGTAACCTCGAACTATGCTATGATTGGGATACCTAACGTGAAGTTCATGGACCTCTTTGTTTTTGTCTCCGGATATTCAGTGGGCAGTTTGGCTGGAATTCTGGTTGGATGCTTTACTTGGCTTGTTTACGGCACCCTAAATCCCTATGGTTTTTCTCTTCCCATTCTAGTGGCGACTTCCTTGGGTGAATCTGTCTATGGGTTAGTTGGGGGTTTATCCAATAAATTTCGGCTAACGGTTCCTGATCTTTCAAGGGCCGGTAATAGGGAGTATTGGATCTGCAACGTCAAAATCGCTCTGTTAGGGTTCTTTTTAACCTTCTTTTACGACCTCTTTACGAACATTGTGTCTGCAATAACAGTTGGGTTGCCAATCTCAGTTGTCCTCATAAACGGCATTCCCTTCGCCATCTTGCATGAGGGGTCCAATGTCGCCTTTTTCTTCTTTGGAGGGGCGACCATGATCAATGTCATTCGAAGGGTTCCAATTAAAATAGGTGAAAGAAATGGCTGAGAGAAGCGGATGGATTTGGGTTTCTGCGGGGCTACTCTGCGGGCTGATAGCGGCCTCCACAATTGCAGCCTACTACTATGGAGAATCCACGAAGTATCAAAACTTTTACAAGGACACCTTCCAAGACTTAGAAGCCTTAACCATACAGGTGAGCATACTAATAGACTATGGAAACGGGAGCAGAGAATGGCATAATAACACCAGAGTTCCCATAGGAATTTCCTTGCTTAACGCCACTCGAATGGTTGCAGAGGTTAACTTCACGGTGTATCCCGGATTGGGAGTATTTGTAAACACCATAAACAAGGTGGGAGGAGGACCTAGCCGATATTGGCTCTGGTACTACTGGAACCCATTGACTTCCAAGTGGGAGATGGGTATGGTAGCATGCGACGCATACATCCTCCATCACGGAGACACACTGTCCTGGGTTTACACGTCATTCTAACCTCAATCCGAGGCTCGCGCTTTCGCCAGAAACCTGCCTTAAATAAAAATAAACTCATGCAGCCAGGCTACGTCAGCTAAATAGTGGAGAAACCAGAAGTGGGAGAAGTTCCTACATCTCCATGGCTTAAATAATTGTTAAAGTCACATATTACATAAAACGTGTTCAAAGCGAAATGTAACGGGGAATTTTAGGGATGTTCGATAATAAGCCCTAAAAGGAGCAAGCTGGTAATGCAGAGCCCACCATTAAGCAAGAGTCACGATTTTTCTGAGCATGAAATTTTTTCTCAACTTCAAATTCCATCCAATGCTTCCTTCTTTGTTCGGCTTAATGGAAGGCGCTTTAGGGCGGTTTCTGAAAAGATTAGTGTAGAGAAGCCCTTTGATGAAGGGGTTGCTAAATGCTTGACTGCGGCTGCGAAGGCTGTGTTTCAAAGTGATTTTAGTCCGACCTTAATTTATGTTGCCAGCGACGAAATCAATGTGCTTTTCTCACATAACGCGCCCTTTAGGGGACGGGTGGAAAAAATAAATTCAGTTCTTGCAGGTGTCGCTTCAAGCACTTTTACGTTGAGCGTTCTAAAGCTTTTTAAGAAGGATTTTGTGGTGGCTTTTGATTCGCGAATAGTTATTTCCCCGCTGGAAAAAGTCCTAGAATATCTTACTTGGAGGCAAAGTGAAGCTTGGCGAAACCACAACAACGCATATGCTTATTGGCTTTTACTGAAAATGGGGCACAAGCCTTCTGAAGCTGCAGGGAAATTAAAGGGCTTGAAAACAGAGGACATACATGAACTCCTTTTTGAGCATGGCGTCAACTTGGCTCAAACACCTGCTTGGCAGCGGAGGGGCATACTTATTTACAGAGAACCATACCAGAAGCAAGTAGGAGAGTTGACAGTGACTCGCAAGCGAATCATAGAAAACTGGAATCTGCCCCTCTTCTCTTCTACGGAAGGACGAGCCTTAATTCAAAGGGTTCTTGAGTGGGCTAAGCCCGACGCCGGAGGCTGAGAAATTGGAGAACATCGAAGAGAGGATTGACAAGCTAAATCGTGAGCGTTCAGCGCTTAAGGAGAAACTCGACAAACTGAATTCTGAAGCTAGGAAGTGGGCTGAAAAGAGGGATGCTATCCATGAGCGAATCAAAAAGCTAAGAATAGAACATGGAGAGCTAAAAGGCAAACGTGACGCATTGAATGAGAAGGTTCGAGAACTTAAAGGCTTGCGGGACACGGCGAGAAATGCGCGTAAAGAGAAGCGCGTAAAGATTTTAAGGTTAAGGGAAGAGCTGAGGGCGCTTGCCAAGAATAAGCCACCTAGAAGCATGCATGAAATCGAGGAGGAAATTGAAAGTCTTGAGTGGAAGATTCAAACCACACCCCTCGCATTTAGAGAGGAGAAGGCGTTAATCGATCAGGTGAGACCACTCGAAGCCCAACTTCTTGTTTATAAGCGGATGCAAAAGCTGAAAGATAACATTCTTAAGTTAAAGCTGGAAAGCGAGGAACTCGAAGCCGAGGCTGAGCTTTATCATGAAAAACTTTCGGAACTAGCCGAACAAAGTCAAGCATTCCACGAAATGAGAATTAAAGCATTTAACCAGATTCGCGCCATCAAAGTTGAAGCGGACATTGCACACCAAAAATATGTATGGACAAGGGAGCAAGCCCAAGACCTTCGCCAAAAATACGTTGAGCTCTCGCGCCAAATTGAATCCCTCGAACAAAAACTTTGCCAAGCAGAAGAGGAGAAAAGGGCTGAACGCCAAACCGAACTCCTTAAAGAGTTAGAGGACAGGGCGAGGGAGAAATTGAAGCGCGGCGAAAAGCTGACATTAGAGGAGTTCAAGATCCTCACTGAGAAGGGAATCCTTTAGCCGGCTGGCCGTCCTTTAGTCTCACGGAAAGTTAAAGAGTGTGAACTTAAAAAAGTTATAGTCACATAGACGCTTAACAGGTTAATAGGCGAAGGCTAATGTCGGAATCCGCAGAGAAAAAGGTGGAGCGGGTCCTCATTCTTTGCGTTGACAGAGACGACGACCTAGGCATAAAAGCGCGGGTCAAGACCCCGATCATTGGAAGAGACGAAAACTTGAGTGCCGCTATAAGCCTTGCTCTGCAGGATCCCGAAGAGCCGGACGCTAACGCCATATTTGAGGCAGTTAGAATTTATGACCGCTCTAGGGAGAAGGCAACAGAAAACGAGGAGCACCAGATTGCAACCATTTCAGGCTCAGAACTAGTGGGCGTCGAGGCGGATAGAAAACTAATATCCGAGCTCACTTCAGTGTTAGAAGCCTTTCCAGCGAGTGGCGTCATCCTTGTAACAGACGGCTTTGCAGATGAGGCAGTTTTGCCGCTAATTGGATCAAGGGTGCCCGTGAATTCGGTGCGAAGAATAGTGATAAAGCATAGCGAATCAATTGAAGAAACAGCGGCAGTTTTTTTCAGATATTTAAAAATGCTTGTAGAAAATCCTCGCTATTCAAGATACTTCCTTGGCTTACCCGGAATTTTAATAATTCTTTTGGCTGCGTTATACTTTGTACCCAATGGACTGTATTACGCTGGATTGACATTTCTCTTTATCATAGGCGCGCTTCTCTTTGTCAAAGGATTTAGAATCGACGAAAGAATTATGGACTTCTCTAGGCGGGTTAGAAGCTATTCTCCGCCCCCTCTCCAAAAACAGGTAGTAGGTTTTTCCTTCGCTGTCGGAACGTTATCCATTGGAATTGGCTCCTATCAAGGGGGAGCGTACGTAGCATACAACGTATCCGGAATCCAGCCCCCCCCAGCAAACCTTGCTGAATGGCTTGCGCTTCTTCCTCCCATCATAGGCTGGTTTATTTCTGGGTCAATAACCCTCATCGTCATCGGAGCCTGCGTTATACTTTCAGGCGGGGCAATCCGCTGGTTTTTGGAGCGAGATACGAGGCTTTGGCGTTCCCTTGTAGTTATCGTGGTGACTGCGTGGTCGCGGCAAATCCTTTATGAGGTGTCGCAGATTCTCGTTTATCCTGGGCTGCCTTACGAAAGGCTCGTGACACCCATTGTAATCGGTGTATTTTTGGCCATGGTCTCTGCTTTAACGGCTTTTCTTTTGCATAGGAAGTATGCCTACTTTTTTGTGGAGAAGGAAGAGACAGTTGAGGAACCTAAGGAAGGTTGAAGTAGCGATCATCGGCGGAACTGGTTTAGAGGCTATGTTAAAGGATGCTGAGCGCATTCGAGTAAGAACTCCCTACGGGTTTCCTCCTTCAATATTCGTAGGTGAAGTGAACGGAAAACTTGTTGCCTTTCTGCCTCGTCATGGCGTTAAACATTCTCTTCCTCCCCACAAGGTGAACTATAGAGCCAACATTTATTCTCTGCATAAGCTGGGCGTTAAGCGAATTGTTGCAACCAATGCTGTTGGTGCCATAAATTCTGATCTCAAACCTGGCGACCTAGTGGTTCCACATGATTTAATCGACTTTACCAAACTTCGTTACTCAACTTTCTATGATGAGGCACCGGTTACCCATGTCGACTTCTCTCAGCCTTATTGCCCCGAGATCCGTGCGCTCTTAGTTAAAGCTATGAAGAAGCATGTTTCACGTGCATGGAACCAAGCAGTCCTCGTCTGCACGGAAGGCCCTCGTTATGAAACGCCTGCGGAAATCGACATGTTTAGGCGGTTGGGCTGCGACATAGTGGGCATGACGGCTTTGCCTGAGGCTGCGCTTGCAAGGGAGCTTGAAATGTGTTACGCAAATTTATGTTTTGTTTCAAACATGGCGGCTGGAATGCAAAAGCGATTAACCGCAGAGGAAGTGGTTAAGGTGGCTAAGGAAAAAATGTCGGACATTCAGCAAGTTTTAAGAGAGACGATTAGGCATCTACCAGAGGAACGTCGCTGCCCCTGTGCGCATGCACTTAAGGACGCGAGGTTTGAAGGTTAAAAATGGCTATGGCAAGGTTCGAAAATGCTGAAAAGTTTGATGTCTGTCCTCGGCATTTACAAGCTGTATGAGAAGTGGCTGTGGCACCAAGTTAAGGATGGAGAAAAGCCGGAGCACATAGCCATTATACTGGACGGAAACCGACGCTGGGCTTCTGAGCGGCTGTTGAACTCGTGGGTCGGTCACAAATATGGCGCTGATAAGGTTGAAGACTTGTTAGAGTGGTGCCTTGACCTAGATGTGAAATCAATTACTCTCTATACATTTTCAACTGAGAACTTTCAGCGCCCATCTTATGAGGTGGATGAGATAATGCGGATTGCTGAGGAGAAGTTGCGGAAGGTCCTCACGGACGACCGCATCCACAAGAATGAGATTCAGGTTAAGGCCATAGGGAGGCGCAACCTTTTGCCAGAGAGCCTACAGAAAATGATTGAGGAAGTGGAGGAATGCACGAAAGAATACAATAAGCACTTCTTGAACGTGGCAATAGCCTACGGCGGAAGGGCGGAGATTGTTGACGCCGCCAAAAAAATCTCCGAGAGAGTGGAAAATGGGGATTTGACCCTTAAGGAGATTGATGAAGCAGTTTTTGAGCAGCATTTGTACACGGCCCACATGCCCAAGCAGGACCCAGACCTCATTATTCGAACCTCTGGTGAGGAAAGGCTGAGCGGCTTCCTACTTTGGCAGTGTGCCTACAGCGAACTCTGCTTCCTAGACGTTTACTGGCCGGACTTCCGCCGCATCGATCTTCTGCGGGCTGTTCGAACCTATCAGAAGCGGAAAAGGCGTTTCGGTCAGTAGGCTCATAAGCTAAATCTCTAGGTTAATATGCTTAATGTAAATTCTATTGGAGAATGGCGCAATTATTTTGGAGAAAAAAGAAAAATTTGAGGGGCGGCTCCCTAGCGTAAGCGTAGGCTGTATGGTTAAGAAAGATTCGTCGATGTTGATGGGCAAGTCTGGGGGATGGGATAAGGTTTTATCCTTGATCCTACAAAGACATTCCAAGAATGGTTATGTCTGAGGCTAGCATTCCCCCAACTGTTTTTCACATGCTTGAACGAAACGTGAAGCGAAGGGTACTCGTAATTCTAGATCCTACGTATGGCTTTGAAGGAATGCTGGTGGCTGTTACGCGGGATCCTCCTGGAATATGGCTTTCTGACGCTGAAGCCGTGACGCTGCGATCCACCATAGCGCAGCCTATCCCCCAAGTTGCGGGCAGGGAGAAAAGGAGCGAAATATTTGTTAACTTGAACTCAGTGCAACGCATCGAAGTTCTACATAAGACTCAATGAATCTTGACTTAGATTTAGATTAAGCAGCTGTGGCTTGAGCTGGAGCTATCGAAGCGTAATAGACTTGTGCCAAGATGCAGACAATAATGAGCGCCACCCCTAAGATTATAACTAGCTCAGGTCTCACCTTTATACCCGGGGTTTCCTCCTCGAAGAACCTTAGTAATCCTGCGCTCGCCGCTGGCATGGGAGCGCCTTTTTCACGCCTCTTCTCTCGCTTACTCGCGCCTCTGCTCATTTAATTGTTTTCCTCGCCTGCCCGAATCGTAATAGCCCGTGATTAATTAAGGTTACGTTGGATCCAGCGGTTTTAGTGGCGATTCTTTTATTATCCTTAAGTAACGTGTTTACGAATGGGGAATGCACCCGTGCAACGAGTGACCGTGTGGACTATAGGTCACAGTAATAGGTCAGTGGATTATTTCCTAGGTCTGCTAAGGGAACATGAAATTGAGGTTTTGGTGGATGTTCGTCGTTTTCCCACGTCTAAGATTGAGCATTTTAAGAGGGAAGAAATGGAAAAGTGGCTGCCTGACCGAGGTATACGGTATTTTTGGCTTGGCGAGGAGTTGGGCGGGTATCGTCGAGGCGGATATGAGGCTTATGTGAAGACCGAAGCGTTTAAGGCTGGAATTGAGAAGCTCCTTAAACTTGCCGGGATGGGGAGAACATGTATCATGTGCTTGGAACCCAATCCTAGGTATTGCCACCGCCGCTTTATTTCAGCATATCTGGAGAGCATGGGCATTGATGTGATTCACATCATTAAAAGGGGGCAGACGAGCCTTCTAAAATTTGGGAGAAACGATAAACCAGAGGCTCCGCGGAGCAGAATGGTGTGAGTTATGAAGTGAAAGGAGCTTCAGGCTAAATATTCAAAAGAGCTTTACGAGGAGCTGAGGAGAATGTGCGAAGAAACCCATGCGCGAAAGCAAAGCCGCTTCTGTAACTATTGTTATGAACGTGAAGGAGGGCGTTGTTTCCCATGTTCAGGCATGAAGGCGTTGTATCAAAAACGTCACGGCCAATCTTTGAAATTGGCTAAATAAATCAACATGACAACAAAAGCGGGTTCGTTTCTCCCAATAACAAAGTTTCAAAACGTTTATTATTGCATCTCTCCCTCAAATAAAGTGGAGTAAGAAGCATGCGTTTATTAAAGTCCCTAGCGCTAGTGGCAATCATCCTATCTTCAATTACCTTAATTGCGTGGCTGGCTGTAAAGGAAACCGAAAGTAATCCTAATGTGGGAGTTCAATCTTTAGAGACTCCTGACTGGGTGAAAAAAGCCGTCTTCTATCAAATCTTTCCTGAGAGGTTTAGAGACGGCAACAGTAGCAACAATGCAAAAACGGGCGATGTCCTGTGGAAAAAATGGTATACAACCGCATATAGTAGATCGTGGGGTCAAACTCCGTCTGGAAGCTCTTGGTTTGGTGGAGACCTTCAGGGCGTTGCAGAGAAAGCCTCATATTTGGCGGATTTAGGCATTACAGCCATTTGGTTTAATCCAACCATGGACTCCACGGACAATCATGGCTATACGGTTATTGATTACAAGTCGGTGAACCGATATTTTGGGATTAATCATCGTGTTGGAACCAAGGTTATTCCAGATTACAATGCGAGCATAGACGTGTTTAGGAACATGACTGCCGCCCTGGACGAGTATGGCATAAACGTGGTTTTGGACGGAGTTTTTAATCACTGCAGCGCCAAAAACCAATGGTTCGACGTGGATAACGATTTTGCCACCGACGGCGCCTACGAGAGTAATACATCTCAATGGTATGATTGGTTCACTTTTGACGATTGGCCAGATAGCTATGATTGTTGGTGGGGCGTTAAGCAGATGCCCGAACCTAAAGAGGTGGCCGACTACAGGAAGTACATTTACAATTCCAGCGATTCCGTCATAAACTTTTGGAACGATTTGGGGGTGGATGGTTGGCGTCTTGATTGTGGTGGAGATGTAAGCCACGATTTCTGGAAGGAATTTCGGACTTATTATAAGGGTTTGAATCCTGAGGGCTTCATCCTTGGAGAATACTGGAATCGCGCCTCCGACTGGCTTAAGGGCGACGAGTGGGATTCCACCATGAATTATCCGTTTCGAGGCGCGGTTTTAGCTTGGGCTAAGGGTGGAAGCGTGTCAACTTTTGACAGTAGCCTAAGGAACATTAAGAGCTGGTATTCTGATGAGGCTTTCTACACCTTGTTTAACATTCTTGATTCTCACGATGTCACGAGGGCATTGAGGGAGCTTGGCGAAAACAAGACTAAAATGAAGTTGGCAGTCATTTTCCAGATGACCTATCCCGGGGTGCCAGTAATCTATTATGGCGACGAGGTGGGCATGACTGGCGGAGGAGACCCCGACTGCCGCAGGTGCTATCCTTGGCCCGATAAAGGCGGCAATCCCGATATGGACATGCTTAATCATTATAAGAGGCTCATAGCGATTAGGAAGGGTTATCCTGTTCTTAGTGTTGGTTCCCTTAAAACTAAGCTGGTGGACAATGCTAAGAAAGTGTATGTTCTCGCTAGGAACTACAATAATTCTTCAATGGCCATTTTAGTTTACAACAATGGCAATCTTACTCAGACGGTCAATGTGACCGTAAGTGACCTAGGCTTGGCCGACGGCTCCACTCTTACAGACGTCTTAAACAACGAAGTTTACACAGTTAGCGGCGGCAAAGTTACGGTTCAAACTAAGGGCATGTGGGCAAGCATTCTTATTAGCCCTTCAGTTTTTCCATGCGATTCCGAAGGCTCGCCGAAGGATGTCTTTCATGAGGACGATTATGTCTACTTTCAAGGAAGCGGCTTCCCTAATAACACAAACGTGAGAATCTATGTAACCACGAATAAAACATGGGCTAACGGAGATTCCATAACCGACGTAAGAACTGGCTACAACGAAACTGAAACCGACTCTAATGGAAAACTTCTAATAACGCCTCTCGGATCGGCAGGCAACCTATCATACAACGAATTGCCTGCATACTATGACGTTGTAGTTGACGTTGACTGCGACGGCACATTCGACGCTGGACTAGACGTTGTAGACGACATCACCTACCTACCAGGAATAACAGTCCCAGAAACCATGCCCATCGGAGGAGGCATAGCCATCATGTTCACAATTTACCTAATAGCCATAATAACAACAAAAAGAAAACTACCCCGCCCACGGGCATAGACCCCTAACCCCATTTCACGCCTCCAAAACTTTTCCACAAAAAGGTCTTAAAGGTTCGAATCAAGACACTAAAGAGGGACATAGGCTAGTTGAAGAGATCGGAGAGCTGGGCGCCGCCATCAAGCAAAATGCCAGTCCAATATAAGGTGTACAAGCCTGCAAAAATCTTAAACATTCATAAGCATGTTGACTCATGGTTTTGGAACAAATACTCCGCCCATCCGTATCTTGGATGCGAACACGGATGCGAGTACTGCTATAACCGCGAGAAAAAATATTGTCCCTACGATAGGCCCGAAGACTACTCAAGCATCGTCACCATAAAAGAGAACGCGGCAGAGAGGCTACGAGCCGAATTATCCAAGGTTCCTAAGGACGTTGTGGCAGTAGGCGACTATCAGCCCATTGAGGCAAAGACGAAGCTCTCCCAAAAGATGCTACAGGTTTACCTAGACCTCGGATTCCCCGTCTTCATCCTCGAAAAATCCGACCTAGTCCTGAGAGACATCGACCTCATAAAAAAGATCAACGAGAAAAGCTGGGCATGCGTCGCGTTCTCCATCATCACCACAGAGGACGACGAAGTACGAAGGCTTTTTGAGCCGAAGGCGCCACCAGTTTCCCGCCGCTTCAAGGTACTAAGGGAGTTCTCAAACAAAGGCATACTTTCTGGCGTAGCGTTCATGCCCATACTTCCCTTCATCTACGATAACGACGATAATCTTGAGGCAGTAGTGAAGGCGACGGCTGAGAACGGCGGAAAGTTTGTCCTAGCTGGAGGATTAACTTTAGCATCGCCTCAAAAAGAATGGTACTATTCAGTTCTAAGCAAGCGCTTTCCAGAGCTAATTCCTAAGTATGAGAAGCTTTACGCTGACAACTACGGTCCAGACTGCAGATACGCCGGAGAGACCGGCAAAAAAGTGGCTAGCCTCTGTCAAAAATTTGGCATCAAAGACCGCATGCCAAGACATATTCCAAAAGGAAAACTGGCAATCAACAAGCAAATCTCGGAAAGGCTTCATAACAAAGCCTACCGTTTGGAGCTGGACTGCGCCCAAAAATACAAGATATGGGCATACCGAAAGGCAGCCTGGACAATAGACGAGTTACACGAAAGCATATCCGACATATACGCCCAGAAAGGAAGACAAGGACTAGAAGACATTAAGGGCATAGGGAAAAGCCTGTCTAAACAAATTGAACTCGAGCTCAAAGAACTCCAAGGGCTTCGAGAACCATCAATAACATGAGAGAAACAAGCGAACCCGCCGTTAACCTCTGTTGTCCAGCGCCCGTCAACTCCCATTGATACGGCTTGCCGCCCTTACGCACAACGATGTTCTCAGCCTCAAGGAGATGAAGATGATGAAGAACCGATGCGTAACTTAACTTCGTTTCCTTTGCGATGGCTTTTACATTCGTCCCGTTTTTCTCAAGAAGGGAAAGAATACGCGTCCTAGCGTCCAGTCCAGGATGAATATTCCGCTTCGAGGCTAAGAAGGCTTTGGGATGGTAAATTCTCTTAAACATGGCCCTTCACAAATTATTTTCTCGTAGGCGCTGAAAAAGCTTACACCGCCTTCTCCATTAGGCGAAGTCCGTTAGGCTCACCTGCTTGGGCATTTTACCCTCAAACAACGCGTTAATCTCATCCTCGATCATTGAAAGCCGCTGAGCATAATAATTAGGAAGGCCGTATTTCCGCACAAGCTGATGGGCTGCCTCTAGGTACTTTTCGATACCTCCCCGGTAGACGGTTAGCGCAACAGCGCCCCCACAATCTAAGCACCTACCTCGAAGAGGCATCCTCCTGAAACGCTTATTACACCTCTTGCATCGAAAGCCCTGAGTGGTGAAGGCACGCAGGTTACCCGCAATGTCGCGAATAAAGTGAGTGGTTAAAACCTTCCAAGCAACCCTTCTCGCATCCACAGCCTCGATCTTCTCCGCCAGCGCGAGTTGACTGTTCAACTTGTCCACCATCCGCTTCAGCTTTTTGTATACGCTATCTCGGTTGCCTGCGTTAACATCTGAAACAGGAATAGTGTAGTTGAAGCCCTCAAACTGGGCCTCAGTGTTCAGCCTATGCTCAACCATGTCTATGAGCTCGCTTACATCCCGTGGCGACGCGCCCTGCCAAGTCTTCTCATAGAACAACAGCGGATACGCCCCAGCTACGTCCACGTTGTGAGCCTGACGCTGAACCTCCTGAGGGTTTATCACAGGAATTATGAAAAGCGGCGCATCCATAATTCCGCCTATCTGAGCCGGAAGGTAGTCCCTTGAGAAGTTTAAGAGAGGATCAAGAGCCAACATGAGGGCGTCCTCGTCGCCGTCGCAGTCCCTACGTTTCGCAGAGTGCCAAAGCGGATGGGCATAACAAACGTTCAAACTCGTAAAGCCGACGATTCTCCCAAGAACGCCGACTGAGGTGTGAGGCGCCAAGCCTATGACAAGGTGTCCACCCAAGTCTTCAACGCCCTTAATATTGTAGCATGGAGGAAGTCCATACACTTTTTCAAGAAGTTCGTCCATAAAGTTGGCTACACGAACGAAGTACTCAGCGCATTTATGGGGAATAACCACGTCCTGCACCTTAAGCTCGCATATTTGGTCGGAATCAACCAAAGGGTTTCCCTCACGATCGCAGTTATAGCCCATCTGCAGAAGTTTTTCAACCGAAACTCCGATCTCTGCTGGCTTAAAATGCGTTAAAGGTGCATCGGTGGCGTCGAACCTTAAGGTTCCGTCCTTGAAAACAGAAAGGTCGTACTTCGCTCTCAAAATTCCCTTCTCAATAATCTCAGGCATTTTAGCTTCGTTCATCAAACCCTTGACGCCTTTAACAATCTCAGGAGTATAATTCAGCCTTTTACATGCCCCATCCAGCAACTCCTTAACATTTACCAGCTGTTTCTCATAACTCCTTGCGGAACCCCTGCAGACCGGGCAAAAATCCCCTTTCAAGGTTCTTCCACACTGAGGACAAACCTTTTCCAAAAAGGTTTCTGCCCCACAACTTGGACACTTAACAAAGAAGGTGGAAGCTCGACAGTTAGGACACAAACGCCTAGCAAGCTCCACCTCAACCGCCCCCTTGCTTGACGCTTCCATAAGATCACGATGAGAGCCACCAGCAAGCCCCACAGGAAACAAAACATGAACAAGCGGCCTCATTTCTCGCCTCTTCGCCTTTTCGGGACGCCCCATCCGAGCGCCAAGTAGGGTTGGCGCCTTTTCTTTGAGAGAGATACCAGTGAGTTCATGAATTATTTCAGGAATGGCTCCCGCGTGACTCATTCGACCCGTGGGAACATGTGCTCCCAGACAGAAAGCTAAAATGTGCGCATCATCGTTTTCTATCATAATGTTATTTTCAACGATCTTGTGAGGGACGCAGAGTTTTTCAAGGAACTCTTTTACTGATCCCTTCGTCGTGCCAGTTATTACGCAGATGGCTTCGTCCTCAACTTGGATTTGAGCTTGCAGTACCCATTTCCGTAGCTCCACAAATCCCTCAGAAGAGATGCTTGACCAAAAGTACGTGAACAATGGATGTAAAGGAGTTGTGAGGGCTGAAGCTAGGGCTATTGCTTCTTTAGCGGTAGGCTTGTCATCGAAGGGATTCTCTAATATGGCTTTGAAGCGGGAAACAGAAATTCCAGCGGCTACTGCTGCCTTTTCTATGTCGCCTTCAAAGTTTTGCTGTATGGCTTTGCGCAGTTCTTCACGCCACCATTCCTCAGTGAAACCGGATGGAAGAAGAGGTTTATTATTGTACAGAAAGTCGCCAAACCCAATAAGAATGTCGCCAAGGAAAAGAATTTTGTCAATTACATTTTTTACTTGTTCAAAATTTTCGAGCGAGACACGAACGACTGATCCATCCTTCAAACGCACGATGGAGGGCTCTATTGCATCAACAGGAAGAACGACCCCTGCTTTTCCAGGACCTTCAATGCGTAGTTGAGTGCCTGCGGCAAGGAAATGCTGAAGAACTTTCATGGTCGCTGGGTGAATTCCTACGGCTGCTAGGCCGGTGTTTCTGGCTCTTCCATAATGGAGTCTAAAACCCCCTCGCCTTGATGGAAATGAAAAAATTGGGCGGCCAGCGATGACGTCCTCCATAAAGCCTGCCGTCTTTTTTTCGTCGACCTCGCGGATTCTTCTCAGCCAGTCCCATCCCTCTATTCCCAACTTCTCTATAATTGTCCAAACTTTTGAAGAGCGCCCCACAATTCCGTCGTTTACAACTCGTAGGGCTCCGCCACGCACCCGGTTTGTCTCAATGCGAGGTAGATTCCGAAAAGATGAAACTTCAACTGCATCGGATTGGATGCCCGTAACTTCAACTGGAAGAAACTGAAAGGCGTTCCTTAACTCTTCATCAGAAACATGATATTGAAATCGACCTACCTCACGCTCATAGAGCCTCATTTCCTCAATAAACCTTCTGATCTCATCCTCAGTTGGCTTGTAACGGTCCAACCCAAGCAAGCGACGAATAAAGTCTCCAACCACCAGGGTTAAGGCTGCCTCTGTGCCGCCAGCAGAGCGTATGGGCCCCGCAAAGTAAATTGCCAAATACCTTGTCCGATCGGGATTGTTCTTGATGGCAACTTGGGCTACGCCTTGAAGAGGAGCGGCGGTAATGCCTTCAGTTAGTATGGCCAGAGCGGTTCTTATTGCCTGTTCGGCAGCTTCGTTGTCTTTCATGTGTCCAAATTTTCCGTAGACAATTTCTTCAGCAATTTTGAAGGCGATTTCCTCTCGAGGTAACTTTTTACTTAACTCTCGTATGCTTTCAGCTACTCCAGCGGGTCCAACTAGTCCCTCAACAAGTTCAGCCAAGTCATTCGCTATTTCAGGCTCAGGTTTTGAAGTGGGATCTAACCCCTTTTCCCTCGCTTTTCTTGCGACTTCACATATAGTTTCAAGACTTTTTCCAAGGGCTGAAGCATACTGGCTGTATTCTTTGCTCATCACGATGGTCAAGGTTACTTTCCTTCGCGAAATTTGTTAAATGTAAATTATTCCGTGTGGATCCGACATAAGACGAGGGTTGTCCATTTTTGTTTGGGGCGCCCTGTCGCCTTTTGATACGCGTCTTTAGCCATTTGCCCTCGCCTCTCTACGCAACCCTTACATCGGCTATGCCTTATGTCTGAGGGGCCGTCGCATCGTCCACAGTTGAGAAGCAGAACCTCGCCTAAGCCTCTAAGGTCTGTCCACGCGTATTCGCGCTCATCATACTCTGGTTCAAAATCGGGCCACACATCATAAAGGTCATTGCGTTTCAGGGCCTTTTTCAAGGCGCCAAAATAGTGCTCAAAGGATGTCATCTCATTTTCTCCCGCTCAATTTTATGCTTCCCACTAACTCCCTAATTACGCGTTTAGCCTTGTGTTCCTCTACAACGGTGCCAGTGACGATGACGTCTGCGCCAGCGCTTACTATTTCTCTTGCTTGCTCTCCTGTTCTTATTCCCCCGCCCACAATTAATGGAACGTCAATAACCTTCTTCACCACTCTTATCATGTCGCTGGGCACAGGTTGTTTTGCACCAGAACCAGCCTCCAAATATACGAAGCGCATGCCAAAATACTGCGCTGCTAGAGCATGTGCAGCAGCAAGTTCAGGCTTATCATAAGGAATGGGTGAAACCCGTCCAATAACGCCAACTGAGCCTCCTTCCCCAACAACTATGTAGCCAAGCGGAATGGGCTCTAAACCAAACTTTTTAATCACTGGGGCGCCCAACACCTGCGCTCCTACAAGGAAGAATGGATCCGATGAGTTAAGAAGCGACATGAACCAAACGGCGTCTGCATACCGGCTAATACCAGTTACGTTATTGGGAAAGAGGATTACAGGAACCTTCACAGCTTCCTTCACAGCCTTTAAGACTAGGTCCAGATGGGAGGTTAAAGCGAGAGTGGATCCGCCAACCATGATGGCAGCAGTTTGGCATGATTCAGCTTCGCGGGCTATTTTGGACGCCGATTGAGGAGTCACATTCTCTGGATCAATAAGAGTAAGGTGGGCGGCTCCGTCTTCCCGAATTCTACTTAGTAGATACTTTTCCACTTGACCAACCATTTCTTAATCCCTACTAGGCGCCTGTTTTACTTGAGTAAAACTTGTCAGTGAATCCGCAGTAAACGTCAATTTCCCGAAATGCAGGTTTAAGGGGCAACTCATCAGTTAACCCACAGCTTCCACACCGCACCGTGGCGCGCCCTTGATCCCATAATAGTTCAACCTTTATCGCCTCCTTTCCACACTGAGGACATAAATATACCTTGGGCAGTCCTTTTTTAGGAACTCGAACTACTTTCCTCCGTCTTCTACCCATGCTAGGCCTCCCATCACTTAAACGATTTAATGGTTTTACCAATGAATAATGAGTGTGCTAACTGCTTAAATATTTGCTCCAGCCTTAAACAC
>Ga0315314_1001032_pt1 | contig 26539 bp, 40 predicted proteins | sample TDP9_MG_FD_203631 | JGI IMG/M metagenome (GOLD analysis project Ga0315314, IMG submission 203631) | Freshwater sediment microbial communities from Lake Towuti, South Sulawesi, Indonesia - TDP9 | ecosystem: Environmental > Aquatic > Freshwater > Lake > Sediment | place: Indonesia: South Sulawesi... | reverse complement strand
CAATGTATTTAATCTCCGAAGCGAGGTTTTTGCCGTGCCACTGGAACTTGTTTTGAGCCACTACTCGAACTTTCTCCACCAGTTTTCCATCTACGGTACGCATTCGTATCTCTGGTGCCGGGATTAGTAGCTCGTTCCCGGCTGTCTTGTATTTCACTTCAACGTCGAATGCGCTTGTTTTGAATCGCATGGGTTTACACCCCGGAGAAAAAAGGGTTAGTTGGTTTTGATCACCCAGTATAGCCGTAGAACATTGAACATTACTGCCAAAAACAACTTTATCGAGAACTGTTTATCTTGGATATTGAATTTCCTTCTTAATTCCTCGCACTTGTCGTAGAGAGCATCAAGTGAATCCTTGGGCACAATGCTAACTAATGGTTTAAGAGTTTCTTGATCGAGTTCTATATGGTATTCTTCAGCAATGTCAGTAAGGGCTATGGGTATCCTCCAAATAAAGACTTTGGACATTTTTCACCCCAAAAAAGGGGAGTTAGGAGACGATTTTAAGGAATACTGGAAATCGCATCACTCCGTTGACGGTATGCTTGTAATATGTTACTTCAACGCGTAGTTTAAAGTCTAAGGCAGTATATGGTTCCCCGATGTCGAAAGGTTTGGCGACTTTCTTAGCATCTGTTATGAGATCTTTAATTTGGCGTAGTTCCCAATCGTTGAAGCCAGTTCCCACACACCCTCTGAATTGCCTAGTTAGTGGATCCACTAATACTAGGCTGCCGAAGAACGGGCTCCTCGCATTATTTCCAGGCGTGAAGCCTACGACGTCGCAAACTTCTGGGGGTTTCCAGTTTTTGAGTTTCATCCACTTGTATGAGCGTTCGTATTCATAGGCGGAGTTTATGTCTTTGAGTATGAGGCCTTCGTCTCCCCGCTTAACTACCTCATTCCATTTTTGTTCTATCTCGAAAGTGTGGGGAGTATATTGGAAGGTTGATGGCGCCCCTTTCAGCAGCTCGGCAAGAATCTCTTTTCTATCAAGATATCGACGTCTAGTCAGGTCTTCTCCATCGCGTTCCATAATGTCAAATGGTTTGGCGATTAGTGGGAACTTCCTCTGTTTCCAGAGTATTTCAGCAAAATCTTGTGTAGCGCATCTCCTTTGGCAGGGTGTGAACTCTATTTCGCCGGTGGTGGGGTTAATGTAAACGGCCTCTGTATCTATTGTGAAGTCGCCTTTGATTGCTTTCGCCGCTTCAACGAACTCTGGAAGTCTGTGCGTGTAATCAATTCCGTGTCTATTTATCAGTGTTACCTTGCCATTTTTTTTATCAATCTTGACACGGGTCCCGTCCCATTTGTCCTCTGCAGCATAGCCCTGTCGTCTAAGATCTCTCAAGTCTCCTTCTTCGCAGAGCATAACTATGGTTTTTTTTGCCAAATTACACCCCAAAAAAGGGAGATTAGGTGGTTTTTCTCCACAGCTTTGAACCCATTTGTTTCATCAGTTTCAGCCAATTATCTAGTTCATCGACAGACTTAAATTCCAACCATCTCAGGTTTGGCCATACCAGTATTGTCAATGAATCCAACCCGCACCCGGCGCATTTCTTAGCTTCAGCTTCGTTGACACATGCACAATTCGGACAAACAAAAAACCTCATTTAGGCACCCCAAGAAAAAGGAGGTTAATATGGATTCTTGGCGAAGATCTTCCTCTCTTTGTTAGGTAGCCTCTCAATAATTACTAATCCCATACACTTCAGGTTGCCGAGAGCCCCAACAAATTTAGGGTTTATCTCCACGATTTCCTTGAGTGTCATGGCGCCACATCTGAGCAGCTCGAGTAATTCGGCCTCTATGTTGGAAAGCCTTCTCATAGACTCCACCCCTAGAGAAAAAAAGGGAATTTGCATCTCTATCGCTTCTTGCACCCGCGAATCCACCTGCAGAACAGATACATCAAGGGAAGGTATATGAACACCAATGCTAAGACAATTACCAGCAATAGCCTCACGAAATCCATAGACTCACCCCGAGAGAAAAAAGGGGAACTAGGTGTATAGGTTTTTACTATTGGGACCTGTGTTTTTCGGTACGTTCCAAGCTTCTACCTTGCCGTATTGGGTTTCGTAGGCGGTCATCTCCTCTGTTGTGAGGTTTAAGATGGTTTTGCATCCTTGGGGACTTACTACTACGTAGATGGAGATCTCGCCGCCACCGTCAGGCTTCTGGAACTTAAAGATCATACAGAAGGCTTCTTTGTTGTGGCTAACTTCAAAACTGTTGCAATAGATCACGTCGGGCATACCTTCACCCCAGAGGGGTTAGTGTCCGAAAGCGACGGCTGAAAGCAAGGAGAGATAAGGAAAATTACGCCGTTTCGGACACCCCAAAAAAGGGAGGGAGGTTATTCGTTTATGACTACTTTGTAAACTGCACGATATGCTAGAACTTTCTTGTATTTCTCTATGAGGTTTCGGAAGTCGTAGGTGTCTCTACCTTGACGCATATACAACACTAAATAGTCTAGAAATCTACCGACACCCAGTTGAATTGCTTCATCTCTTGTGTGCGGTGTATCTTCAGCTTCAAACCTAGTTTGTCCAAGACAATCACAACTTCCAAGGTCTACTTTGTCGGGTTCAGTTACTTCCCGTGGAAGACCACATTTATGACATACATGATAAGGCATTTTACACCCCAAAGGTGTGCGCTGTGAAGCGTTGCCACCTCGCCCCATTTCCTCATCTGTAAAGTCGCCCCTACAGATTGCCCGCTTCCGCCCACTCGACACGGAGATGTATAACAAGTATGCTTTAGCATAGATGTATAGCATATCCATCTCGAGAACCCTAGCCAAGATTTTTTGGGGGTGGTTGGTCTAGGGCATAAGGCAAGAAGTAATGGAGGCTTCTGTTTCGTGTTTTACGGGCTACCATCTCCTCTCTCAGCTTACCCCGTCAATCAGCTCGAGGAGAGCCTCAGCCATGTCACCCCATAGTTATAGCCTTTCAGCTAAAAGACGGCTGAGTTCTAGTCGGTTTACCTACCGCTGGAACATCATTAGGGTGTTGCCTGTCCCCACAGGCGACGGTCTTCCCCAACGATAGACCTTTGAGGAGTAAATGCAACGCTTCGTAATTGTTGTGGGCTTGTCTCCAGCCAAGGGTAATCTGCAACCTGAACTCTAATCTGGAATAAGCTGAGGTTTCACAACCCCAATTAGGGCAGGTCAGGTGTATTCCCTCGACTTTTTGAGAACCCACATAACGTAGCCTTTGTTCTGTCTTGACGGGAGAAAACGTCGAGGTAGCCTTTCCATGCCGTCGGCAGGTTTTCTGCACGACTCAGGCAGGAAATAGAAAAAGGAGGAAGATGGAAGGGAATCGCTGAAAGCCTTACTTTTTGGGCTTTATTGCATCCTGTACCCAGTCGGATAGACTGAAGCGTGGCTGGATAGCGTGTCCCAACTCTTTCAGGGAGTCAGGAATCGCCACGTTATCACAGTAACGCACAGCCTTTGCAAGAGGGGATATTTTCTTCATGAAGGGGGCTCGTGCTGTCTTGAGGGTTTTCTTGGCTTCGACTACCGCCTTCCTTCCGTTGAGAATTTGGGTTCTCAGGTCATCGGAAGGCTCTGCTATGTATCCCTCGATTGCCTCGTTCACCTTCTTGGCTAAATCACGAACAGCTTTGCTCTGGTCTTTTGTGGCGGTTGCCATATCTTGCTGAGTGACTCTGCGACCTACATAGTAGCCCCATCTCTCGGCAACCAGCTCTACGAAAGCCTCTCGCAAGGCTTGTGTATCCACTACGGGTACAGGTTCTTCCGTTTTAGTTTTTGGTGGCAAAACACTATTCTCCTTTAAGTGTGGAAACTAACCCCTCGGTGTCTCCCGTCAGGAATTCAGAAAGGCTTAATCTCCCCGATGGCTATTTCAGAAATAAGGGGAAGGTTGAGGTTTAGCTTTCGCTAATTTGACCTGATTCCTAAAGACGTTCCAGAATTGCGGAGATTTGATGGCTTGTTTTATCATTAGAATATCCGTAGGATTCGTTATCCTCACTATGTTGGCGAACTCCTCGAAGTCCTTTATCGGAGTTTCCGCAACGAACAGAGGCATCGCTAACTTATGGGATCTTTCGACATGGTCGGCGATATTTTCCTTAATCAGCTTAACGTCACTGGCAACCATTAGGAAGTTACAGCTTCGACAAACAGCGAGATATAGCATTTTTCCCTCACATCTTGAAGCCATCGGTTTAGAGAAGCCGTGATAATCAAGATTCATAGGGTTTATTCTGCTTCACACGGTTTTTCCTGCCCTATCCTTTGCATGACTCCCCATTATATTGGGTGTCGGAGTCTCGCCCACGTTTCGAACCGTGCAACCCGTCGAAACGTGGAAGGTTGCGCTTATAATGAGATGCGCCTTTTCAGGCGGTTTCATTATAGGCGTTTCCTTTGTGTGCGCCACGTTTTCACGTAACGCACAAATACGCCAAACGTGTGCTTAAATATAAATGTTTCGGTTAATTGGCATTAACGGAATGCGAACAAACTAAGTAGTTTGTTTTATTTTCCAAAAAAATTTTGGAAAAAAATTAAGATAATGATTTCTCTCTCCTCAGTCTCTCCACTCTCAGAAAAAGGGGGAAAGTGAAGTTTAGTAGGTATGGGAGGTCTCGGAGCATTAGGTTTTATCTCGTTGGAGGTAGTGTGGAATGCGTGAAGCGTGCGTCAGGTCCTGTAGGGTTAACGTCATATCAGATCGCGTTCGGTGCTGTGAGGTTAAGGTAATGTCTGGTAACGTATCGTCGAGTACGGTAACGTGAAATCATGTCCGGTAACGTACCATACTATTGAGTCGAGTGGAGGAAAGTCACGTTTAGTAATGTGTGGTGTAGTCGAGTGGCATCGAGTAGGGTGGATGTAAGTGGCGTTCTGTCCGATGTTGTTTAGTAACGTCGAGCTACGTCGTGTCTTATCTAGTGGCAAGGCATCGCGTACCATTGTGGTCTGTCTGTCAAGGGAGGCTTGTGGTGTTGAGTAGGGGGACGTCGGGTCGTGTCGGGTCTAGTCGAGTCCCGTTGAGTAGGGTATCATGCTATTTCCTTAAGGTCTACGAGTTTTATTCTTCCACCGTAAGCCTTTGGATTCGCGCCTAGGCCCCTGATTGGTGTCTCAGCAATCATGTCAAACCATTCTTGTAGTTTCTCCACACTGTTGATGGGGCTGCCCTTCATTGGAAATCTTGAAAGGACGGTAAACTTTTTACCAGCAGGTACAGCTTCATATTTTGCAACTCCCACTCCTTTCCCCTTTGCGGAAACAGGTGCTTTCAATGTGATTGTTTTAATTCCGTCTTCCCAGTATCCTTTTCCCCAAGCAACATGATGGTGAAGACCAACAGCGTCGACCAGAGCCGCGTTATCTCTTGTCAAACCTTTGAGCCAATTCATAGGTACTACTAACTTGTCTCCTTCTCTTGGAAACACTGTTTTGTTTTCGTCCTCAGCATCTCCAGGTGTTCCGCCGAGTATTGGGTCAAGAGCTTCAAAGGTTAGCTGGAGTTTGACAAAATCTCGCCATAGCGGCTTTTTTCCACCTACAACTGCACCACCAGTAAACAGGTCTTCCAACTCTTTCAGCATTTGCTTCGACTCGCCTTTGCTCAGATGTATCAGTTGATCCATACGTAAGCTACGGAACCATGGGGGTATATCGGCAATTTTGTATCTGTTATTCTCTATAGTAAAGGCTCGTCTTGCTTTCCATCTTCGCATAACAAGGTTGATGTGTTCATACTCTTCCTTGAAAAGTTCTTGATAACGTTCAGCAGTTTCCTCAATGGAAGCTAAACCAAGTTCTTTGACAATCCATAAGACTCGTAGCTCTTTCTCAGGTTCGTATTTCATTCTGTTTAATCTCCTGTTATGTTTGGTTTTTTAACGAGATTAAGCCATCTTCAATGGCTCCATACTCGCTGGGCTTCTTGTATGTTCGGTTAATTTAAAAGTCTATTCCTTTCTCCGCGGTCTCCCCACTCTCTTAGGAGGTACCTTTAGTATCCGTCTTCGGTACCTTCTCCTTCCCAGTCTCACAGCCTCTCCATACATTACGTATTGAGGATTCCCGGGCCAGAGATCCTCAGGTTCTTTACCCGGAACGACTCTGTAGAATTGTCTGGGTTTCCCTCCTTTCGGTCCTGCTCTCGGCGGTCCGATCGGCTCGATCAGTCCAAGCTGCTTGAGGATCCACCAGTATTTTGCGAAGGATGCGTATGTAGGCGGCTTCTGTCCAAACTCTTCTGTGAGGTATCTTGAGAATTCTTGCCACACCCGGTAGGCGTAGTCGCCTCTTGTAATGAGGAGTCGACTCCTTATGAAACCCCACGTTGAAGGCAGGGTTGGAGTTCTCGGTTTAAGAGCTACTTCCATTAGAGAATCCTACCTTACGCGCCTACACTTGTCTTTAAAAAACCTAACATTTTGGCTCGATTCTCAGGCGTATCTGGTATGAATATTTCCACTCTGTCCCAGTGAGCTTCATAATCTGCTCTCCCTTCAACTACAAAACTTACATCATCTCCGAAACCACCAATTTTTATCTCTTTTCCAGAGGGGGAAACTTCAAGACCAATGCTTCCTCTCGCATTATGTAAAACTAAAGAAATTCCACTAAGTGTTACGTGTACTTCTCGCAATTGTTTCATTAATTCCTTGATAAACCTATAAGATAGCCTTATTCCTATTGCACAACGAGATAACTCAATTTGATCCTTCACTTCCCACGATTTTTCGTAGGGTCTATGCTTTATATCTTTGGTATTTCTTTCCGAAACTGACATAACCTCACCCTCTCAAATTCTTTGGTGTTAAGTAATCCTCATATTTTTGGTACAGGGCTCTCCAGCCGTCACGAGTCCGGCTGTGATATACTCTGTCTTGTTCAGGTAACCTTTGTCCCATCCAGAATTTAACTACGTCTCTGTCTGCTTTGGCGTCACCTAGAATAGTTCTGAAGGCTGCCCTGAGGGTGTGTGGTCGACATGGATTTTGGCCAGTATATTCTCCAATGAATTTCTTGCTTAGTTTCTGAAAACGCTTCTCAACGGATCTTGCTGTTATTGTGAATAACGGAGATTGAAGTTTGAGCTTTCTGCCCGTAAGATGCTGCCGAAGTAATGACACGCCCCAGTTTCCAATGAAACTCATGAAGGGTACATCTGTTTTTATCCGGGCAAGGTCAAAGCAGAGAGGAATTATTCCATTCTCAAACTCGTATTTAATGTCCTCATAGTTCAAGGCGAGAACGTCCGAGATGCTTAGCCCACTTTGGAATATTGTTACAGCTATGCTTTCATACTCAGGGTTCTCCATCATCCCGACAAATTCAGCTACCTTGTCTAGGGTCCATGGAAACTTGCGGCTTACAGGGAGTGAGCTGGGAAGATCCACGTACCGGGTGCTGAGTTTAATGTCGTAGTAGCCGGCGAAGGATTGAACCGCGCTGACGTAGGCCCTGATGGTCTTTGGCGTGTATCCTGTTTTCTCGCAAAATCTTACGAACTCCTTCAAAACATTTCTAGCGACCCTCTTCCTCTGACGTCGGGGAAGCTTCATATCAGTCTCAATATCATCCAGAAAGTCCGTGAGTGATTTTCCATAGCCTGCCTTCTGGTAGAAGGTTAAAAAGGCTTCTAAACCAGGTTCGTAAACGTGTCTAGTGCCGGCGCCTAAGGCATCTAGAAACTCTGTAGCATCCTCATCAAACATTTTCTATAGCTCCCTTTAAAATGCGAAGAACATCCCTTGCAGGAATTAGCATTTGATTACTTATGGTGTCGAGGATTCCGATGATTTCGTCGTCCGCTTCGTGGATCCCAACTTCGAATCTTCCGTCTGGGCTTCTCCAAAGAGAATAAGGTGTGCCGGAAAAAGCACCACGCCACCGTCGTATAAAAGTCCATTTTGCTTTGACTTCAGCTACAAACTCGATTTCATTCACTTCTGTTTACTCCTAAGCGAGGACTTTTTGGTTCTTCTTTTTACTGGCCGCTTCCTTCCTCTCGAGCATAAATAAGCGGTTTTGCACGTGTTCTCTGACTTCTTTCTGTAGTTCCTGGGTTTCCCGGATAACATCGAATACTTTGTCTAGGGCTTCTTTCTCCTTTGGTGTGCCGCACTGTTTTAGATAGCTGTCAACTGTGTTCATTATTTCGATGATTTTTGTTTCCAGTTCTAAGTCTCTTTCACCGAGTCTATGCAGATCTATTTGCCTCCTCAGGAGCATTAGTGCGTCTGTCTCGATTTTCACTTGTTCTTTTAAAACCTTGAGGTCCTCTCGGATCTCGAGGGTTTTAATGAGTTGCTTGATTCTTTCTTTTGGTGTCCATCCTCTCTTCACTGCACATTCAGGACATACGGCCTCACCGGACCGTGGATCATAGTAAGCCCATGCTCCAAAAGGTAGAGGTTCTCTGCAGCTTCCACACTGAGTATCTATGGGACAACGCATCAGTTTAACAGTTCCCACTTCTTCAGACATTAACTTCTAACTCCTATTAACCGAATTCTCCTGTGCCTTCTTCTCAAGTTCTCTTTTCGCTATGCTTACAGCCTCAGCCATCCAATCGTCTGGTCCTGTTCCTCTGATCTTTGGATATGTTAATTCAGACACAAGTTCGCCTTTTGTTCCATCATCCTTTTTCTTGTAGATGTTGACCCAGAGTTCCGAGCGTTTAGAGAACCATTCGCAAATGAAGCCATCCTTTTCGATCACTACATTTGGTTTATCTCCCATTCTTACACCTCCATTTCTGTTAATTCTCCTTTGGGTCATAGTATACGCGCCCACATTTGGGGCAGCCATAAAGTTTCGTACCCCCAACTGCCGCACCAAGATATTTACAGATTTCATGACATTTTTTACAAATCATTTCTTTATTTCTCCATCTAAATCCCTGCTAATCTACATAATTCTTCTAACGTGCAGAGGACAACTATGTGTGTGTGACCACTGGTTTTATGCTCTGGACGTGGAGCCCAGATCTTAGCCTTGAAGCCTTTAAGTTCCAGCCAAGCGATCTCTTCTCTAGCTTCAACGTGCCGATGATTCTCGGATCCCTCGATGCAACGCCAGAGTCGCCAACGTCTAGGTTTCTTTTTCTCTGATGGTGATGGACCCATGAATCATATCTCCTCTGTTTGCTCTTGGGGACGCAGAATCACTTTTGCACATGCCCTGCAGTAGGGCGCCTCTTTTCCTCTAATCCTCAGAACATACTTGGGTTCTTTGACTCCCAAGATTTTTCTGCAGCGCGGATTAGAGCATCTCTCTTCTACAAAGATGCCGGTATCTTGTTTTGGTTTCACAATCTCTGGAGGTAGCCATAAGTCAAGAGTTCCTTTGCTCATTCTTATTCCTCTTTTTGTGTTTTAGCTAAGATATCCTTCATAAGTTCAAACTCCTTTTTTATGACATCTAAGGCAGCTAAGACAACATCAATAGCTGCGGTCTTAAATGCGGGGTTAGATTGTCTGTTTTGAAGGTAGTGCAGGGTATGCTCGATTGTTGGTGTTAAGCAAAAGGTTCGGTCGATTACATTTAAAAGTTGGTCGTGGGTTTCAGTTTTGGTTATTTTAGTAGTAACAGGTGCTGGTGCCGGCTTTTCTCTTCGCCTGTATTTTCGTCTTGGAAATTTAGGCAGCAAGCCTTTCTTCTGTAGCCGAATTATCCGTCCTCTTACCCCGCTTACAGAGCGCCCAGGCAGTTGCTTTGCTATCTCCTCAAAATCGACTTCTCGGCCCGTGCTAAGTTGTTCCTTAACCAAAGCAATTAGACGTTGATCTTCTTTTCCAGACCACGTATAACCTAAAGGGGTTTCACGCGTTTTTCGGGATTCGTTAGGTAATTTAACGTAAAAGACGGCTCTGCCTTCAAGAGAGCCGGAAAAGGTTTTGCAGCCTTGCTGTTTCAGATCGTCTTCCCATGAACGACCAAATTCAACGGCTGGAATTATGATTGATTTACCGTAGGGGGCTACATTGTCAACTGGAAACCGTTCCGTCAACTCTTTAATTGTTACCACATTTTTACCCTCGTTTATTTATCTTAATCGAAAGTTTTTCCTTATCTGCGCCTGCTTTTAAAAGTCCTTCATAGATTTGCCTAGAAAAGTCTCCTTTGTAGGAAACTTTAACATTCCCGCTTTCAATGGCAGCCAGGATCTCTTCCATATTCTGCTGTACAATATTGATGAAGTGGGCTTCTCCTTTACTGGCTCTTTCTCGCACACCACATGTTTCTTCATATCCGTCTGGAAAAGTAACCTTAATGATGCCTACAAAGCGGTTTTTCATTGCTTTTACTCCCGGTTAGAGGGTTTTGAGATAAAGCCTAAACCTCTCAAAGTTTCCAAACTGATGGGTATTGTCACATAGACTTTACCATCATGGAAACCATGGAAAACAAAGGGTTGTTTAACCTTGAATCTTCTCGAGTATCCCTTGAAGGTTATTTCAGCAGTGTCTCCCTGGTGGTATAATATTACAGTTGATAGGATAGCGTTCCAGATGAGTTCGGTTTCTTGTCTTTTGGTAATGCCCTTTTTGATGTCTATGGTTCCCAAGTCCTTATTCCCGATTTTGAGATGAATTTTCTCTACCATTCAGTTTTAGCTCCCATTAACCGAATATTCCCAATGTGGATAATGCTGGAACTTCTTGAATGTGAATTACCTTCTTGTATCCCTTGCACTTTCTACACCACCTTTTTCCATCTTTTAACTTGATGTGGCGCATATAGTTGTAAACATGTCCACATTCAAGAGTATAAGAAACCAGCATTTCTATTAATTCTCCTTAGAAGTAACCTTCTTAGGTGGTGGATATTTCAAACATGTGTCTGGACTTGGCGTAGCTTTGCATCTTGCGCAGAGGCTTGGGAGCTCCGCATTTAACGTTTCCTCTATTTGTTTCTCAGTTTTCGCCCCCTCAACTATAAGTTCAAGGATTCGCGCTCTGCATTGAACTACGGTTAGTAGTTCTGCTTGTCTACACCTAAATCCTCCCCATTGAACTCTCCCCTCACTTCTGAACGGCACCCATGGCCTTCCGACTTTGTATAAAATCGCTTTCGGGCATGGGGAAATTCTATTTATTACGCTTCCCACACAACGAGAAAATGGCACCACCTTATCCTCTTTTGGGCATCGAGTATACATCCTCATAAAATCCCTTTCTGCGCGTAGTATGGTGTAGAAGTGAAGGATCTCCCACAGGAACGAAAAGGGCACTAAAATCAAATCCCAAACTATTGCAGTAAACGCAAGCATCTTGGGGGCTTTTTTAAGCCACTCTATCCACTTCAAAACCTCAAGATTCCTGCTAAATTTAGCCAGCTATACCATGCCTCCCGGGTTCAAGCTCATCTAAGGGATAGAAGACCTCTCGAGGAACGTCCTTCAATCTTTTGACTGGATGATACCTGGCTTCCAGGGTCCTTTCGTCCCACTCAAGGGCCCACTTAGGTTTCTTTCTTTTTCTAAGGCATTTGTCACAGAGAATCGCAGTGGCGAAGCCATAAATACCGAGGATAACGTTTCCCCATGTTGGATGTTTCCATTCTGCCTCTTTCATTAAGCAGATAACATTGATTTCTTTACTGTCAGCTAGGCTGCCACTGCAGGCACAGCATTTAATCTTCTCTCTGATTCGTTTTATATAGTCGCTCATTTTTCTCCCTAACAATCAGTTTTTTTAAGTTGAATCAACCATAAAAAGTTTCCGTTAACAAAAGTTAACCGAAGAAGTAGCCCCTTTGGGAGGAGTCTGTGTTGCCACAGACCCTCTGGAGCATGCGTCCCCAGTTACCGCAGGGGCGTATGAAGGTAGAATTGGAGGTATTTAAAGATTTTTTCTCTAGATAGGCTTCATCGCATTTCCAAAACTCTAGTTGCTGAAAGAGAAAGGAGGCTCTGCCCAGTACAGTTTCTAGTCTAAGGCATTTAAGGTTTTGTTTAAAAAGTTGTGTAGGCCACGGGGCTGTGGAAAGCCATTTGCCGGAGGGCATGGCCGACAATAGATAGGTTCTTCCAGCCGTGGCCAAGAGTATGTTAGGCGCCTGAAGATTTAAGTTTTACGAAGAGTCTACTGGAAAGGAAACGTTTATAAGCACTTTACTTTACTTTCCTTTACCGTTGATTAAAATGTTGAAAGACATCCTCGAAAACTATGAATTGGGAGAACCGTGGAAGTTCGGTGAAAAGTCTTTAGCTGCCGTTGTTCCAATATTGCGTCCTAGGAGACTCGAGCGTGACTACGTTCTTCTGCAAGAAATTCAGGATAAGCTCAAAATTGAGATTAAGGATACTGGTCTGATCGGCGCCGCTGAAGTTTATAACCCTACGGATTACAATGTGTTCGTTAGAAAGGGCACTCTTTTGAAGGGCGCCACTCAAGAGCGTGGAGTAGCAACAGGCATTGTGTTACTGCCGTGCTCAACTGAAAAGATCGAAGTTCAATGTGTTCACGCCTCAAGAGGAATACGCGCGGGATCATTCTTCTCGGCGGCAGCCAGTGTTGCTCCGAGACAGGTGATGAAGTCTTTAGCCCTTAGAAGAGGTCAATCTGCAACTTGGAATGCCGTAAACGAAGCAACTAGAAGCTACATGGCTATGGCTGCATCAAGACCAACCCAATACCCTGAACAACTAGCTGTTTCAGATGACTTGGTTGGCGTCCTCGAGCAGACACAGAAATTTAGAGATGACGTAGAGAATGTACTTAAGAAGGTGCCTGGAGACCTTAACGACCAAGTGGGCATAGCCATAATTGATCTCAGAGGAGTTGTGGGCCTAGAGATCTTCAATCACCCTGACAGTTGGAGTGCCTTCTCTAAGAGTGTTGTTAGAAGCTACGCTGACATCCTGTCTGAAGATGGGTCAGAACTCTTTGAGATGAAACTAGACAAGGTCCAAGAAGCAGTCATATCCTTCATCCAGAAATTAGCTGAGATTCCAAGCGACGTTGTTTACAAGAATGAGCGTTCAATCACACACGCTTTGAAGGGAAAAGAAGTCGCCGGAGAATACACAACTCTCAACACTAAGATGATTCACCTCATAGCCTTCAGAATAGAGGAAGAAGATCTCCAGCCTGAACGCCCTATTCGCCCTTTCATTCCATCTAGAGAAAGAATAACAGAACCTAGAAGAACAACAGTGCCACCAGTCCCTTCATACGCAACTATACCAGCAGGACCTCCTTCTCGAGGACTAATCGACGACTACTTCAGAAGAAAAGGTTCATTTCAGCTCCTCAGCTCTCTAACGGACAAGAACCAGACTTGGAAAGCCCTCGAGGAAAGCATTCCCCTTTCCACTAGGACGCTGGCTAAACGCCTTGGCGAAGCACATTCTTTAAACCTAATCGAGCCAAAGACCCGACTGGAAAACGGAAGAAAGACCTACCGCCTTACCCCGCAGGGAAAGAAAGCTCTCCAATACGCTGTGGAGAGCTAACCTCTTTTTTTCAACCGAGACACGATTTACATTTCCGTGTTAATTTAGGCTCATAAGGTCACCGCGTATGCGCCTAAGAGCTGTTCAATGTTGGTTAGCGTTTCCTTAGCTCGTTGGTTAAGTGCAATGGCTTCTGAGCTCGTTGCGGACTCCCGAAAGAGTCGTGTGGCAGTTTCGATGTCTTGTTTAGCCTGGTCTAGACTTTGCTTTACCCACGCTTTGGTTTCGGCTGGAAGCTCGTGGTAACGTTTCGGCATTATACACTTGAGTGTGGGAATCCCTGCCTTCATATATCCCAAGCATGAGAGTTGCTCTTTCCTTATGGCTAGTTCGAGGTCGGGAACTGAGAAAACTCCGATTCCCCCGGTATGCACGTGGAAGGATCCTAGGGGTGATAAGCCATCGTGGCAGTTAGCTACGGTTACGGTTTCACGTTGACCCCAACATGCTCGACTCAAGTGAAGCTCGCCAGATGGGCTACAACAAAGCATGACACCTGCTTCGCGCTTCTCCCTTTCAGCTTCGCTAATCATCTCCTTGAGTTCATGTCCAAATTTAGACCTCAACCCTGACGTCAAAGACTCGATACTTGACGCAGCACGAAACAATGCTTCCACCATAATACTTGGCGGGCCCGCAGGGACTTGAATCCGGGAACTCTCAAAGAACTCTCGAGGGAAATAGCCAGCTACAGCGGCTGTTAACCTGTCGAGTTGCTGCCGGGGTGGTGCATACGGGTCTTGGCTTTCAAACCAGAATATCACAGCTTTTATCATGTCAAGTGACTCGGTCATCACGGCTTTTCTCTTTGGGTCCATGGGCATTTTAGTGGTTTCTTCCCGTAGCCTCTGAAGGTTACTGAGGTATTGGTCTCTTTGGACTTTGTAAGAGGGATCCCGTAGCTGGTTTCTTATCTCTTCCCAATCACCCGCCTGTAGTTTGCTTAAGGGTGGCCTTGCAGCATACGAGCTTAATCGCTCCCATTTTTCCATAATGTATGCAAAATCGGGATATCCATGCGTCATATTTCGATAGATGTCGCCGGGACATGAGATAATCCAATCAATGATAGCGCTTTTCGCATGGGGAAACTTGTGTTCTATAAGGTTGTCTTGCATGTCGAATAACGGCTTGAGTCTAAGGGTCTCAGGGAAGGCTTCGCCCCACCCCTTCGTTTCCGCTGGAAAGATTTGATCTCTCAGCAACCTTATGTTGCGACGTACCTTGTATAGAGCCATTATTTCACCTTCTTTTTTCTCCCTGTTTTTCCAGCCATTTCAGAAAGGTCTTCCGTGTTTGAAGGTTTGTCTGGGGCCTCTTCGAATATTCTAAGGAGTCTGATCTCGACTTTGTTGCCGGATTTGATTCCGTAGACGTCAGCGTGGTCCCGTGGAATGTAGAGATACACGCCTGAGCCTCCCTTGGCGCTTGCCCTTACAAGAACATTTACACCTATTTTTTTGGCAACTTTCATGGAGAAGCCACATTTAGTGCAGAGATAACGATGGAACTTTTTCTCTTCACTATATCTACATGTCGTTTCTTATTTAGCCTATATGAAAGTTATTCTTCGCACGTAAGTCTTGCAGACCGATCGGACTCAACATTTCTTAGACAATTCATATAGGGGAAAGAGCTTAAAAAGTTGGGCTCTTAATGTTAGCGAAAAGCTATACTGGTGATGCTGGTGAAAGCCGTATACTTTCTTTCCAATGACATCTATCCAGAATAAAGCGGTTTCTCTCGACTAACTGTCCCGCCACAAACAATGCACGGCATATCTACACTGCAGGGAAGGCCTCTTCTTCCACTTCTATGATGCGGCTTCTTGTTCCGTCGTTTCCCCTGACCATAATTATACCTTAAAAACAGCCTCTTACACCTAGTGCATTTCACCCAAATCTGAATCAATCATTTTCCCTCTGACCTATGAAGTCATAGATCAGAGGTGCCTCCAGCTAGGTGCATGGAAAAAGGAAAATGATGTGCGATATTTAAGGCTTTCACTTTCACCTAACTCTCCACACGCTTTTGATATTACGTAGCCTAAACCTTAAGAACCCAACTCAAAACACTTAGAATTATGCCAACAGACACATTGTATGAGAATCTTCAAGACTTCTTAGACGACGCCAGCAGAGCAGAAACCTTCAAATACGTTCAAGTAGACGGCAACATGGTCCGCGCCTGGTTTCCTTCAAAATGGTGGCTTGTCGTCTACGAAAAAGAGTTCCCGGAATCCGAAGAAGGAACGAAACAACTTACCAGCCTTAGGAACACGTTAAAAGAACACGGATTTAAACCGATCACGCTGAGACCATCACCCATACTACGAGGATTATTTTGATATCCGATGTAAATGTTTTTGTGAAATCTGTGTCATAAGATTTCCCATGTGTAGGTTCCTATGTTCTTGATGTAGCCGTTCGTCGCTAACTGCTCAAGCCACTTTCGCTGGGTCCGCTTGTCAGTGCCCCTAATTTCGCCTATTATCTTGGTTAGGACTCTCGTACTTATTTGGTTAACGAAGCCCTCATCCTTACATTTCTGGATGATCGCGCGGCAGATATTATGAACTGTGGGTGTCCTCGGGTTGAGGGGGCGTGTGTGTATTTGTGCGTGTTTTATCCTGAGGTATTCAGTTATAGCGTTCTGAACTTCAATGCTTAAGGCTCCGTGAACGCTTCCAGGGTAAACTTGTTTTATATAGTCTTGGAGGTTGAGCCACACGTTCTCATCTATTCTGACGAATAGAGGTTTCTTAGGCACGGTGGAAACCTCCTTGAAAAGGAACCGGTGAGCAAGAATTGATATATTGATATCTATATTGATATATTGATATCAGTCTATGTATGTATGTATGTGTTACACAAGAGTTGATATCATTATTTGTGTTTAAAATGAGTTCAAGAGGATCTTTAATTTGTTCTTTCACGTCATTTTTCCTCCTAAATTCTCCCTTTTTACGGAGGGGTGTGCACACACACAAACACACGATGCAAGAGTTGATATCATTGTTTGCGTAGTAGATGGAGTATAAGTAATGTCAGCCTTCGTGAGTTTCATTGCGAGGTCGACCTCAAAAGAGAGGTTAGTGCTCAACTCACAATATAAGATTAATGACGATATCTATTTAAATAATTGTGTCAAAATATCGAAGTTTTTTAGTCCTGTTTATCTCGTTGCCTCTTTTCTATGTCGGTGTCAATTCACCATTTTTTTAGACCTTTCTCTTCTGGTTCCGGCTTCTTTTCGTAAGAGCATGAAATGAGGGGTTTTAGGGCTTGCCAAGCTACGTGTTTGAAGTCTTTACATTCTATGCAGTCTTTTCTAACGTCAACCTCATGGTCTAAGCGAGGACAGGGCACCAATAATTTTCCAGTAAGTAAAGCCATTATTTTGTCGTCTCCTTTATTGGTGTATCCGTTGGTGTATCCGTTGGTGGCTGCCAGCGCCCTTTTCTAAAGACAATATCACCGTCCTCAAGAACCCATGCCACGTAGTCTCCCGGCTCAACCTTTAACAAGTTGCGAAGTTTCACTGGTAAGTAGACGTCGGCGTTAGGTTGAACTTTTGATAGACCTATCAGGTTTCCTTTGGTAGTCCAGTAATTCATGTACGTCGCCTCTTTTTCCGTGTCCAGATAGCCCATGCTAAGGCGATAGCCCAAGCTACACCGTAGAGAATACAGGCTATGCCGATTCCAAGCAATACTCTCTCAATCATGTACGTCGCCTCTCAATTTTCTTGACGTATGGTGGGCTGCCTTCTATTTGAAGCCGTTCTGAGATGAGTCTTCGTCCCCTGCCTTTACTGGGCTCACTTATTTTCTTAACCGCTACAGAACTCAACTTGACGCCTCTTTCTAAAAAAGTGGGGGTTGAGGACGATGGTTGAGGATATCATTCCCCTTCCTCGCCCTCTTCTTCCTCTTCCATTTCTTCCTCTTCTTCTTCCAAATCTGTCAACTCTCCTTCTTCTGGGGACAGGACGAGAGGCTGAGGCTCTAGGCCATATCCTTTGGGAGGATATCCATTAAGGTTTTTGCTGTACCTCTGCCCTGACTCCTCGGAAGTCGGCAACCTCACGTCAAGTCCTTTCCAGGGATCCAGATATTTTTCTTCAGCTTCCTTTAACGCCTTCCAATAGGATGGAAGCAAAATGACGTTGCTTCCTAGCTGAGCATCATCTTTGATAAAAGTTCTTATTTGACCAAGTTCATCTTTAATTATTTCTATTTCTACATTAGGATGTATTTTTCTTTTAACTAATACTTTCTCCCTACTCATTTTCTCTCTCCACCTTCACAGTGGGAAACTGTGGGAAAATCCTTTTTTTCCCAAAGCTCTACTTTCAAGAGGTCTCTAATAGCCTCACGTATTGCTTGCGCCCGGTTTGCATACATCTTTTTCTCATGAACCAGTCGGTCTAGCCCCTTAATGTGAGATTCAGGAAGTAAAAGTGTAATCAACTTCATTTATTTAGTCTCCTATTCTCAATTTCAAGTTCCCTCTCAATCTTTTCCCATTTGCTCCATTCGACTTCAACGATGACTTTCTTAGCGGAAAACATTAGACGTTCAACGAATTTGTCAGCATGGCGAAGGAAATCGCTCCACTCATTTGTTTTACCTTTATCGACTTTTTTGAGAAACTTACTATGCTCTCTTCTGCCAATTTCAAGCAATAAACGAAGAGCAGCTAAGCCTTCCTCTCCAAGGGTTACATGGTCTTTTTCTCGATGAGCAACATTAAGAACGATCATCAGTTTTCCCTCTTTCTTCATGTCACTCACCTTCTCTAATCAGACCTTTACTACTAGCATCCTCAGCAGGGATTCGAACCCGGTAATCCCATCTTCCTCCCGCCCTGACTTTTTCAAAATAACCCCAGGCTACAAACTTAACGCAAACTGGAGGTAAATTTCCAGGGAATTCTTTCGTTCCAAACCTTGCTTCCAGAATTTTGTTTAGTTGTCCGGTTGTGAAGGCTTTTTCTGGTAGCTTTCCCTCAGCGTAAACAATGGCAATTCTTCCATCAAGTGACTCCTGAGTCAATTCTAAAGGAGGTGTTTGCTTCTTAATGAGAAGAGTTGGCTGCTGAGCTGTAACAGTGAGCTCAGAAGGTACATCTGGCATAGATACACCAACAGTAGGGCTAAGCTCCTTAATCTTTTGTTCAACCAATGCTTCTATTTTCTTGTCGTCAATTGGTGCCCCCGAAATTTGAACCCGGGATATCTCTTGTTCCACGATGTCCTTGACAATCTCCTTGGCAATCTCTCTGTACAAATCTAACAGAGGCCCTAACAAACCTTCTTGCTTTTTAACGACGTCAGTTAGGGCTTGATTTTGTCTACTCAAGTCCTCGATTCTTGTATGTAGGTTCGGAAGGTTTTCAATGTCAGTTTTATGCTTTAAATAGAATTCTTCTAGATGTTTGTAGTGGGCTTTGATCTTGCTCAATAGGTTTTCAGCTTCTTCGCGTTTTCTCTGTTCCTCTAGCGCTATTGCTTGCAGACGTTCTATTTCTTTAATTTCTCGTTTAGCCACATCTGTTATGAATAGACGTTTTAACATGGACTTGTATCGAATGGGTTTACCATCGCCGATTATCGCTGTCGCATGGAAAACTTGATTAACTTTTTGAACTAAATTAGCGACGCTATTTGTGGAAGTTGTAAGGAAAGCGGCAAGCTGCTCACGAGTTAGACCTGGTTCCCTTTCGATTTTCACCAGTAAATCCCGGGCTTTGTCGGCTAATTCCAGCATTCGTGACTTGACAATGGGATGCTCTAAAACATCTGTTATAGGTGCTGTAGGCTGAAGGGCTTGTGACCGAGATAACTTTTCGATGTGATCTTGGAGCTCATCAATTCTGACCTTGTATTTTCGTTCAGCTTTCTCGTTGGCAGTTTTAAGAATAGATTCTATTCTAGTTTTATACTTGTTTTCGAGTTCGTTTCTGATTTTAGATTCAATTTCAGCAGTGGAAACAACTGTGGGCTTGATCTTTTCAATAACCTCTGGTAGAGATTTTTGTAGACTTTCGATAACCCCTTGTAATTCCTTAGGTGAAGGAGGAATCACTTCCGGTGTGTAGCCTAGATGTGTTGTTTTTACTTGTCCAACCTTAACAAAAGTTGTCTCTTTTACCCAGTCTCCTGTAAAACAGAACTCACCTTTTCCGAGAGTTGGTAGTTTATCTATAGTTTCATGTGGGATTCGAGCATATTTTTCAAGGACTTCCAAGTCGCCTGGCCAGTCAATTCTGCCTAAGGCTTTGTTTGTACATTGAGAGATAATGCCTTTTGAAACCCATGCTGGACGATGGGCAACAACTAAGATTCCGATGCCTCTTTTCCCGCCTTTCTTGGTGATATTACGGAGGATCTCGAGGCAGGTTGTTGTGGCTATTCCCTTCTCAGGTCCAAACTCTTCAGCTTCTTCCACTACGATTAAGTAGGGTTGCCTGAGCGTTGTTTCTAGGAAGAAGAATCTCCGGAGAAAGCGGTTTATGTATTCTTTGCTGAGTTCTACTTCGATCATGGATAGGTCGATTATTACTGAGATTTTGGATTCAAGGGTTTTTTCAGCCATGAACTCGGCGGTTTCCAATTGTAATGGAATGTCTTTGCCAATGATTAAGAAGGGGTATTTCTCACGGAGGCTTGAATATTCACCTTCAGGATCAATAATGATTATTCCAGCGTGACCAAAACAGTCTTCTACCGTTTTACGGGATGTCCAGCTTTTTCCCCAACGAGTAATTGAGGCCATGAATGTTCGACCGGTAATAACGCTGGCTATATCTAGTGAAAATGTCTGTTGCGTTTCTAGGACGTGACCTATTTCGAAACTCATGTTGAATCCCCTGTTTTCTCTTTAACAATCATTTCGGCTTTTTCTGTGGCAACATTTATGGCGTTTAAAACGAGGGCTTGGATCTCTCCGCGTTCTGTTTCCGATAAGGCTTCAAGTTCGTAAGGCTTCATCTTCGTAACTTTCTGAATAATCGGTGATTGGTCCATGAATTTTAGGGTTAAAGCAAATCGTATGTCTTGCTTGCGTTTAATTCTTTCAATCTCTTCTTTTTTCATGTTTAAACCTCTTTCTTTATGGTTAGTTGCCAGGTTCTTGGATGTCCACGGCCATGTGAGGTTGGTACTATTACGCCTGATTTTTCGAATTGTTTCCAAGCTTCATAGAAGGCGTGATGAATCATGGGACTCTTAGAAAAGTCAGGTAGATCCTTAGCCACCATTTGTAGAGTTTGATTCGGAGATCGATTTAGGCTTTCAATTATGTGAACTTGCATTTTTTCAAGGAAAAAGGTTTCAATGAGTTCATCTCGTATGTTTCTGATTTGTTCAAACACTGTGTCTATGCGTGTATTGTTGTGTTTCTCGGATGCCACAAGACCATCAAAGATTTTCTTTCCTTCCTCTGTTAGATAATACACGATTATGGTTTGACCACCCACCATTACCCGCGTTGAAATAAACAACTTTAGGATTCCTCCTTTAGGATGGCTTGTAGTTCGCGCCACTTACTCAGAAAATTCTGGCCTTTCTGCGTCGTGTGATACTTGTTGCCTATGTTTTCGATGAGTTTGAGCTGTATGGCTGCATTGAGCCAACCTTTAAAAACGCGGTATGTAGCTCCTATTTTGTGGTAGAGGCGAGTTTTTCCAATAGGTTTTTGGCAAGTTTCGGTTATTTCAGCTAGAAAGTCGTAAGCAGTCCGGCGTTTAGCTACACGTTTAGCATGTAACAAGACTTTTCCTCTAGTGATATGAGATAGACAACAAGTATATATAATAGTTTTGGCTTTATCCATAAGGGAGAGAAAGAGAAAATGGTTTCAAAGAAGCTGGCTATACTCCTCTGCCTTATTTTGCTTTGTCCACTGATAACCTTAGCATGGACGAACAGTTCAAAAGTTTCAGCATCCATGATGCCCCTATTGCCAGATGAACTTTTTAAAGAGTCCAATTCTACCGATGAAACTGTGGGCACAACTGGTATATCCGATGAAATTTGTAAAGCCGAAGGCGCAAATCCAGTATATGTATTGGTCTTCGGGGATGAGGAAGAGAGAGATGTGTCTTATATATGCAAGTTTGGCTGGCTGATGGGCTGGAAAGATTATGCTGGCCTTCAAATAGAACGTGGAGACAAAGCATTAGCGAGGGACTTTGGCATAGATTTGCGAATTCTTGACTTTCTAGGATGGGATAGCGATGACAATAAAGATACATTAAGCGACCTCATTGTTGATTTGAAGGAAAAGACAAAACATTACATTGGCACGTTATATGTCGGCAAGTATTGGTGGGGTTATGTTGATGCAATCATCGGGATAACAACTCAGTATGTCACTGATTCGGCTGGGCGTGCATATCTGGGAGGAAATTTTGCTATAATAAAATGGCAAACTTCCTTCTTCTTCGACCTTTCTTGGGCTGACGATAATATAGTTAAGCATGAGGTCAGTCATTGGTTTGAAGCCGAAGACCATAAAGACGGTTGTTGTCTTATGGCTACAGGACATGAGCACTTTCAATCAATAATCTCAGAAGATGGATATTATTGGCTGATTTGCGAAAATGTTGTCTGCGGTTACACCAGCAATAGTTGGTGCACAACTTGCCACAACACGATATGGTCTAATAGACAAAAATTTAGTCCTACTGATTATCCTTCTGATGGCGGCAGAGTCTCAAGTGGACGTGGTGGCGTGGAGATTCCAATTGACATGGAAAGTTTGAATATACCGCCACTTCGCTTATATGTGTTGCCAACATTGGTCTTTGTAATCTTGGTGGCCTGTGGTATTCTCATATTGTTGAGAAGGGTACTAAGACTGTGGAAACAAAAGAAACTAGCCTAAGTAAAAGAAAAACGCTTTGCGGAGTTACCTTAATCGCTATCATCGTTTCTGTAGCACTCACCGTCTTTCTACTGCCGACAAACCAAACATTTCAACTTCAAGCTGGCATAATTGATCAAGCGGTGATTGTAGAAGGCTTTAATCCAGATTTCGCCAATCCAGTCACAAACATCCTAGAAGAGGCTGGGTACATAGTTGACTACTATAAAGGTGAAGAAGTAACAGTAGAATTTTACAAGAACCTACCAAAATATGGCTATAGCATAATCATCATAAGAACCCACTCAAGACCAACTGGTATCTGCACTGGTGAACAATACGAAAAAACAAAGCATGTCTCCGAGCAACTAAATGGTCAACTCATACAAATATTCGTAACCACAGAATCCTATTTTGGAATAACAGCAACCTTTGTCGAAAACAGCATGAGAGGAAAGTTCCGAAACTCCACAATCCTGATGATGGGCTGTGACGGTTTATCAGAAACAACTATGGCCGAAGCGTTTGTAGAGAGAGGCGCTAAAGTTTACATAGGCTGGCGACAATCAGTATTAGCCAATCACACAGACCTAACAACTGAACTTTTACTTAAACATCTAATTACAGAAAGAAAAACAATAGAACAAGCAGTGACAGAGACAATGAAAGAAGTAGGCTTATACCCTGTACTGGCATACTACCCTCCTGAAGCAGAGGAGATGACGGTGATTGCTAATAAACAGATTTAAAGCCGTCTAATTCCCCTCTTTTTCTTTTATAGTCCCAGTATCGTCTTAGCCATTTGAACGTGATGAGTGTTTCCACCCCAAACTGGTGGCGCAGGCTCCCAAGCAAAGCCGAATATACGGCTTGGGTATGAGGTGCTGTCCCAATAAAACCTCATTTCCCATAATCCAAGGGGTTCAGACCATACGGCATAAGTGTAGTAGTAAACCGTCCATGACGCCCAATATAAGCTTTGAGCACCCAACTGTTCAGTTGTAAACTCTGAAACAGCTCCAATTGGAGGGCGAGTAAATAACGCCCAAGCTCCAGTTCCGAACCTTCCATAAACTCTAACAATAATACTGTCGGTGCTGTTTAAGCTGGTGTAAGGACAGACGTATTCTGCGCTTTGGATGCCTTCACCATCCGCTGTCCTACTAACTATTGCAACTGGCTCTCCAGCCGTTATCTCCGTTTCAACGCCGGCAGCAGACCTTTTCCACACTCTTATACCCCATTGTAACGGTGTAGGGCTACCTCTGAGCCGCCCATAGTCAGATGTTGCTGTTTGAGTTAAAGCTAATTTTCTGTAGGTTACTCCGTTGACTGTCCAAGTGTCACTTCTAAAGTAGCGGGTTTCAGCAGGCATTTTCTCAACTCATTTTATAGGTGACTATTAACAGGTATTGTGTTGTAAATCGGACTGAGTTTGCGCTGGATAAAGTGATTAGGCATCTGAATCCGTATGTTCCAGCGACTGTGATTAGAGTTGAAACGTCTTGTAGCGGAACGATTCCAGTTGTCGCTCCATCGGCGGCTGGAAACCCTATGCAGTTACTTTGATTAAAGTAGGTGTTCCACGTTCCCCCAGATACTCTTCCCTGCACTTTCACAGTTATTTTTTGTGCGTTTGCAGTGTTATTCATGGCTGTTATGAAGGCGCTGAGCCAAGCTTTTACTATCGAGGCTCCGGTTGGGAGAGAAAAGGTGATGCTGAGTTCTGTTGTTGGTTGGTCTGCGGTTGTAACATTTATGTCGTTTAAAGCTTCTGCACTCATAAAGGGAATAGGAATTTGAAAGTTTGGAAGGTGGTCGAGGTAGCCCGCCCTAGCTGCGGTGAGCCTACTTTCAAGCTCATCAACATAGGCTACAATTAGGGCTATGTCCCCACCAGCAAACCTTGTGGCATCGTTGAGAATGGCGTCTCTTATAATGTTTAAAGGGTCGCTTTGAAGGGCTACTCTAAGGTTGCTAAGATCAAGTGGCGAAGCGGGGTTAGTGAATGGAAAAGCGTGTGGCGTTAATGTTCTTGTTAGGTAAGTCCAAACATCTTCGGCTGAGGCTGGCGTTGGATAGATGTAAACCTTTATGGGTTAGCCTAGCTTGACCAGACTAACTTTCCATCAGATGTAACTAGTACCGGGACACGGTTTCCATTTGCGTCTATTCCAATTATTACTTCTCTTTCGCTTTTTCTACTCAAAGACTTCACCAAAAATGAGTGTTAGTAGCGACCTAATATTTTAATTGTGGTGTCAGCTTCCACACGAAGGGTAATGTATTCTATGAGGGCTTTCGGCTTCTCAAAAACCATGCTTTCCTCCGCTTCAACAGGCATCTCTTTCTCATTATTAACTCTGGCGTAAGCCGTGCTAGGCCCCTTGTTTATGACCTCCGCCCTGAAAAGCCTGTGATAGGGATACTCCTTAACCGGGTCGATGCCCTTCACTGGCGGACTCACAGTATCCTCAAAAATAAGAACATCTATACCCTCAGCAGTGGTTTCCTCTATATGTCTAAGAATCTTTTGTTGCGTCTCAGTTATGTCGGCTAAGCGTCCAGCTATCTCATCAAGCATTACAAGTTTTAAGGCTTCTGGACTAACTGGTTTCCGTTCACGTCTGAGCCTTTCCATTTAGCTCTATTCCTTGATTTCTCTGTGGATAACTAGCTCACGTCTTCTGCCCTTATAGTCAATCCATTCATAACGTTCAAGATTCGTCATAGTGGGCATAAGAGAGCTCTGACCACGTATGGATGACCTGAGTCCACGCTTAGCTACAGCTTCGAGAGCTATGTTGACTAGGGGCCAAGGCCAAATTCCTAGTCCAAAGCCGGTGAAACGAAGTGCCCGAACAGGACGTTCAGCCAAAGTAATCTCCAACAGAAGAGTGGGAAGCCTTAAGTTTAAAAGTTTCCGTGGTTTAACTATTTCATAGCCAAGTATTCAACATATACCCAAGCACTCCCTAACAAGTCCCAGCTTACGGTGAAACCATCATCACTTATAGCACTAATAGAGCCCATAAGATAGTTGGCTGCGTCTACCATACTGAGTATAGACCGGGTGTAGCTATTTGCACACACTGACTCATGTCCACGCTTATAGATACACATCGCTAAGGTGCCATTATCGAATCCAGAGCTAAAGATTTCTTGAGTGCCGCCAGTGCCTGCGTTGAAAAAAATCACAATTTTAGGTCGGAATCCGAGACCTGTTATGACTCGGTCAGTTGCGTCACCTTGCTCAAAGTATCCAATAGCTACATTCGCGATTCCAGCAGGAACATCTCCTGCCTCCCAAGCTGTGGCTCCCCTCTTCAAAACCTTATCAGCTACAGCAGTAGGTAACTTACATATCTGCCCATCAGACAACCCAACACCACTAGCAAGTTTCTTATCCGACACACTTTCATCGGCGTGGTCTATAACACCCTCAACCTCTTTATCAGTAAGCGCCGTGTGTTTTGTGACTATACCAGCAGACGATAAACCAGGCAAAATTAATTTCCTCCCTTCTCACTTTGAAATCCATACGACATTTTTAAGTTCGCCGTTTAAGTCTTCTTACACCTCTTAACGCATTATCTAAAGCCTTTTCCTGCCCTGGCGTCAGAGGTTTTTCAAAGTCTATTGTGGCGTGGCCGGATACTTCATCATAATCAACTCTTAATGGTTTAACTCCAACCATAGATTCGACCAATTCAGTCATGTCGAGCGCCCCAAATTCGTAGCGAACTAGTGTTGGAGGGTTTGCCATTATTGCGTCGAGCTTAGCCTTTTGCTCTGACGTAAGCTCCTTATCAAAGAATATCCAAACTTTGTTTGGGTATTCGGTTATGCCTAACACTGGAGCAGATGTTTCCCGCTCGATTTTTGCTCGTACAAAGGTTCCGTCAAACGGCTCTACCTTCTTATATTCGTGCTTTATTGGCATGTCAATCACTCCATATACAGTATAGGTACTTATCGGCTGAGCCGAAAAACAGTTCAAGCTTTCCATCTCCATCGGCGTCATCAACAGAGTTTGAAAAGAAAGGTACGTCGCCACCCGTTTTATATCTCCATTTTAAAGTTCCATCTGACTCTAAACAATATTCGTAAGTATCTCTGGAGCCGAAAAGAACTTCAAACAAGCCATCGCCGTCTATGTCTGCCACAATCGCTCCTTGCCTGA